>Ga0102814_10002763_pt1 | contig 11728 bp, 11 predicted proteins | sample ColrivemetaGS741_FD_79112 | JGI IMG/M metagenome (GOLD analysis project Ga0102814, IMG submission 79112) | Estuarine microbial communities from the Columbia River estuary - Flood tide ETM metaG S.741 | ecosystem: Environmental > Aquatic > Marine > Intertidal zone > Estuary | place: USA... | reverse complement strand
GGTTTATGCTGAGATTAAAGAGTACAGCATTTTTTTAGACATTAAAACGGCCGTTATTTTTGGTGGTGTAAATCAAAGGCCACAAGTTGCAACCTTGCGCAGTGGTGTTGATGTTTTGGTAGCAACCCCAGGCCGCTTACTTGATTTGCACAACCAGCGCATTTTTAATTTAGAGAAAGTTGAGTTTTTTGTGTTGGATGAGGCCGACCGCATGCTAGACATGGGCTTTTTGCGAGACATTAAAAAAGTATTGTCACTCATCCCTGCAAGACGCCAAAACTTGTTGTTTTCGGCAACTTTCTCGAGAGAAATCAAGCAGCTGGCCAATACCTTTTTGCACAACCCAGTATTGGTTGAGGCCACGCCAGAGAACACAACTGTAGAGAAAATTGAGCAAAGTGTTTATCGCGTAGACAAGAGCGCAAAGACTAATTTATTGATAAAACTTGTTGGCGAAGGAAATTGGCAGCAAGTGTTGATTTTTACGCGAACAAAGCACGGGGCAAATCGCCTTGCCGAAAAGCTGAATAAAAGCAGCATTACGGCAGCAGCCATTCACGGTAACAAAAGCCAAGGTGCACGCACAAAAGCATTAGCAGATTTTAAAGAAGGAAGCGTTCGGGTTTTGGTTGCAACAGACATCGCGGCACGCGGATTAGACATTCCTCTTTTGCCACACGTTATAAATTTTGAGCTGCCAAATGTGCCCGAAGATTATGTGCACCGCATTGGCCGTACGGGCAGAGCGGGCAATAGTGGCGAAGCTTTAAGTCTTGTTAGTACAGACGAGCTAGACTTTTTGCGCGGCATTGAAAAACTGATTGGTTTGCGCTTGCAAAACAAAACGGTTGAAGGCTTTGAAGTGGGCACGCACAAGGAAGTTGATAGTGATGAACGCCCAGACCGCAGAAACAACAATCGAAACAATTTTAGAAAACCGAGAAATTCAAGCGGTGGTGGCGAATCGAAGCCGAAACCAAAATCTAGAGGTTTTACAAGACGATAACTATTAAAAGTCTAGGTAAAGGTTTTTGTAGATTCTGCTGTTAATCGGTTAATTTCCTGCACCTCTTCATCGGTTAAATAACGCCATTCACCAACGGGCACATCTAAAGGCACATTCATAATGCGGATGCGTTTTAGGGTGTGCACATAGTTTTCTAGATGCTCACACATTCTGCGTATTTGGCGGTTTAAACCTTGGGTAAGAATAATTTTAAAGGTGAATTTATCAATCTGATCGACTTGGCATTTGCGGGTTTTGGTATCTAAAATTTGAACACCATTACGCATATTTTCTAGAAACTTTTTGGTGATGGGCCGAGTTACCTCAACAATGTATTCTTTTTCGTGATTGTTGCGGGCGCGCAAAATCTTGTTTACAATGTCGCCATCGTTGGTTAAAAAGATGAGGCCTTCGCTGGGTTTGTCTAGACGGCCAATCGGAAAAATGCGGCTTGGATAGTTGATAAAGTCAATAATATTGTCTTTTTCAACGCGCGTGTCGGTAGTGCAAACAATACCCACGGGTTTGTTAAAAGCTATATAAACAGGTTTTTCTTGAGGCTCAGAAATGAGTTTTCCATCTACACGAACTTCGTCTTTCGGACTAATTTTCGTTCCCATCAATGGCACTTCGCCATTAATGGTTACACGGCCATCATCAATTAATTTGTCTGCGGCCCTGCGCGAGCAAAACCCAACTTCGCTTAAATATTTATTAATGCGGGTTAAATTTTCTTCTGCCATATTCTTTCCAGCCTTGCTTTAGCGGGCTAATTTATTGTGCAATCCATTTAAAAGTATAAGGAGTTTCAGGCACAACAACGCGCTCCGAAATGCGCTCTAAACGTTTTGGCAGCGCCATTACATAGTCGCGGGCTTTTTCTGCCTTTTCGTTTAATCCCGTAACATGATCAATTTTCCACTCAACAAGCAGCGATTTTAAAATGTTGATGTAATCGATGGTTGTGTACACATTGGCGCGTTGCGCGGCATCTGAAAAATGACCAAAAAGACCACCAATTTTATCGCCACTTTGGCGAAGAAAATGCGCGGGCATTACTATTTTCTTGCGCATCATGTCTTCAAAGGCAAGCATCATTTCGCTTGGGTCTAACGGAAAAATGCGTCTGATAAACTCAATATAAGCTGTGGCGTGGCGTGCCTCGTCTGCAGCAATTATGGCGTTGATTTTTGCCAAGCGGGTGTTGCCCGTTTTTTTAGCTGCGGTGGCCACCCTGCGGTGCGATACGTTTGTTGCTAATTCTTGAAAACTTGTGTAGATAAAATTGCGGTATGGGTCAAGCGCGGTACCAATATCAAAGCCATCGTTAATAAGATGTTGGGTTGAGATTTCTACTTCGCGCATGTTTATACGGCCGCAAAGAAAAAGGTACTTGTTCAACAAATCACCATGCCTGTTTTCTTCGGCAGTCCAACCCCGCACCCATTGGCTCCAGCCTGTTTTGGCTGTCACGTCAATGCCTTCAATATTCATAATCCAGCTTTCGTAAGTTGGCAAGGCCTCTTCGGTAATGGTGTCTCCTACAAGGGCGGTAAGAATGTCGTTATCGAGTTCTTTGGCTAATTCTTGAATTTCGCGCACTTCCTCAAAAAAGTTTTGGTCTTTCGCGTCAGGTAAAAGATCTGCCGGTTGCCAATTTTCTTCAATTGGTTTTAAGTATTTTTCAAGGATGTCGTCCATCGATTTCTCAATGGTTTGCATCACTTCATAGCGCACATTTGGTAACTTCATCTGCATAAACAATATGGTTTAAGGCAAGATGGCTATGTACTAACACCATCAAAACCAAGGTATTTTAAATTATTTACGATTAAAAAACCACCTAAAAAGGTGAGGGCCAAAGGTGGGGCAAATTTTTAGCATTTTTTGTTACCCAAGAGCACAAACTATTCTGTAGGAACTGGCGTGCTTTTTTCCACCTCTGGTGTTTTCTTGTTAATCATAAGCCCAAACATCATTACAAAAGCTGTTAAAATAATGACCTGGGTGATGAGTGCTTTATTTACAAACCAAATACTTTGGATGGGCGCAATAGAGATAAAAAGAAGAATGGTTATCAAACCTCTAGGCGCCACGAAAAGTAGCGGAATAATGGGCAGTTTAGAAAGCCATATTTGTACTGCACGAACAAGAAAAATAATCAATACAATAGCCAAAGACCAGATTAAGGTATCAGGGTTCATCACGTTTTTTGCTTCAATGAGGTAGCCAAATAGCAAGAAAAAAAGCACTCGAATTAAGAAGGCGGCTTCTATGCTGAGCTCTTTAAACTTTGTTACTTCACGGTCAAGAATCTCCGGTTTAAATCGTTGCATCCACTTTTTCTTACTCAACAAGTGCAAGTTGCCAAGTGCAAGACCAAAGAGTAAAATAAAAAGCAAAGCAGGCAAATGATAAACTTTAGACACTTCGTAGATAACAATGACCATCAGGATAATTGGGGCAAATTTGATGTGGTGATTAATCTTGCTTAAAAACAACGAAAGACCAACTGTTGCAACCAAGCTTATTACGGTCATAAATACAATAGAAAGCCCAAAATCGGCAAAAGCTTCTATACCAAAAACAGCATTTCTAGCTACAAAGTTGAAAAACAATACGCCTACTATGTCGGACAAACTGCTCTCGTAAATAACAAATTCACGATTTATGGGGAGTAAATTTTTTACGCTCGGGATGGCAATTGCACTACTGATAATGCTAAGTGGAATAGCATTTAAAAGCCTAATTTTTAGGGGTTGGTTTGTAACAAAATGAAACAGATAGGCATAGAAAAAAGATAAAAGTATAATCGAAATAACAACACCAATAAATGCCTTGCTAACTAAGGTGATTTTAGAACGGTGTAATTCAAGTTCTAGTGATCCTTCCAACACAATTAAAACCAATCCTATGGTTGCAAGAACTTCGAGTGCTGGAGAGAAATCGGGCAGTGCCAAACCAAGAAAATCGGTAATTCTATGCACGGCAAAACCCAGCAACAACAATAAGATAACAGATGGAATTCTTGTTTTTGCAGCCGATAAATCAAACAAATAGGCGATGAGTAAAAGGGAGCATAAAGTGAGAATTATGGTTGCTGTCATGTTTGTTGCTTTAAAGCACAAGAATAAGAATTATACTTTACCAACACGGAGGTCTTAAATTTGCAAAAGGTGCCTTTGAGGCTAAAATAAGAGTGAAAATGAAAAAGATAGAAGTAACAAATCAAGAAATATGGGCAGCAACAAGGCCTTCAGTGCAAAAAAGCAAAAAGAAATATAATAGAAAAGGAAAGGCTAAAAAGGATGCCGAAAACCCAATGAAATACGAATCGGAATAGCAGGTTGTTTGCGTTATTTCAATTGCACCGCAGTTTTTCCAGTTTTCTTTTTTTGCTGAGATATAACAAACGCCACCATAAAAATAAGCCCAGCCACAGTACTAATTGCACCGGCAATGCTGCCATCCAGCCATTTAGCAAAGTAATAGCCACCAATGCTACTAAGCACGCCAAATGCAGAGGCCAGTCCCAAGAGTTTAGGCAAACTTTCGGTAAGTAAATATGCTGCAGCAGCTGGCGCGATGAGGAGGGCAACTACTAAAATGGCGCCAACACTTTCGAAGGAAATAACCGTTGTAACGCTAACCATGCTCATTAGCGCATAATGCCAAATAACCGTGCTGATGCCTAAAGTAGCCGCATATTCTGGATGAAAAGAAGTGATAAATAATCCACGGAAACCGCGAAACACAAAAAGCAAAACAGCAACTAAAAGTCCTCCGGCAATCCAAAGCGGCCGCGGACCAAGGTTGATTCCTGCATTTGTAAACCACAAATCGAGTGGCACGTAGGCAATTTCGCCATATAAAACACAATCTTGGTCAAGATCTATTTGGCCAGAATACACCGAAATTAAAATGACTCCCAGAGCAAAGAGCCAAGTAAACGTTACACCAATGGCGGCATCCTCTTGCAGCCGCGTTTTTTTATGAAAAAGCTCAATCATAAGGGTGGCCAATACACCGAGAATAACCGCGCCAATAAGCATCACCGTGCTGTCTCTATTTCCCGTAAAAAGATAGGCCAACACAATGCCGGGCAATACGGCATGGCTAATTGCATCGCCAACCATGGCCATTTGGCGCAGCACCAAAAACACGCCAATAAGCGCACAGCTTATGGCGATGAAAGAGGCTGTGAGGATGATGTAGATGTCGTTCATACAAGCCCCCCCACCCCCCAAAGGGGGGATTTATTTAGTCCGATTATTTTTGATTTTAGCATCACGCTTGACTTTTTAACGAATTTATTTTTCTACCCATCAAGTCTCCTCCCCTTCGGGGAGGCTGGGTGAGGCTTTTAATATGGTATTGTGCTTTCATGCGGGTCTTTTTCTGGATGATTCAATTCTTTGATCAATTCAGCCTCTAGCTCTGGCGTAATAACGTGTTCCATGGTTTCTGCATTGGGATGAATATGGTCACTTTTAAAGTTCATCCGCTCGGTTAAATACATTTCCCAAAGGCGATGCAAACGCACCACGCGGGCGCCTTCTTCTAAGCCGGTTTTGCTTAGGCGCCAGCCACCTTCTAAGGCAATAACATGTAAGTTCTTTTTTAATGTTCGAAGTGCAAATTGAAATTCGGCAGGCGGAAAATCACGGTAACTCAAGAGTGCTTCTCTAGAGATTATTTGTTGTGGATTTCCGCTTCGCTCGCCTAGTAAGTAGAATGCTTTCAAGAAATTTTCGGTGATGATTTTCTCGCGGTTTTTTCGTTGCAATTTCAGCTTTGAAAAGACACCGCGTTTTGGTGCAAAGAGTAAACTGAAGAGTGCAAAGAAACTTAGTGCCATTACAATCCAAGGGCCCGTGGGCATTTTTGGCGCTGTATAGCTGATAAATGAACCAACCAATCCTCCGAATGCGCCCAAAAAAGCAGCAATTAAAATCATGCTGACGAGAGCATTTGTCCAACTTCGCGCGGCAGCCGCAGGTGTAATTAATAGTGCCGCCATTAAAACCACACCAACGGCTTGGATGCCTGTTGTAATGGCTAAAACAGTGAGCGTTGCCAAAACAAATTCTGCCAACTTTACCGGTAAACCCAGCGTTAATGCATAGTCGCGGTTAAAAGCAACAATTTTAAAGGCTTTAAAAAAAACAAAGGTTAAGAGAATGAGGATGATGGAAAGTGCCGCAAAAATATACACGTCATTTTGCGTCATGCTGGCTGCCTTTCCAAATAAAAATTTGTCAAGTCCCGCCTGATTTCCTCGCCCAGTGTGTTGTACAGCTGTAAGCATAAAAATGCCCAGGCCAAAAAAAACAGACAAAATCAAGCCAATAACGGTGTCGGTTTTAAGCTTTGTTTTGTTGCTGAGGTAATCCATGCTAAGCAGGGCCACCCAACCGCTAACTAAGGCACCGGCCATTAAGACAAGTGTGTTTTTAGAGTCGCTTAAAACATAGGCCAAAACGATGCCCGGTAAGATGGCGTGTGCGATGGCATCGCCTACCAAAGCGCGCTTTCTAAGAAAAGCAAAGCTGCCAACCACTGCCGCAGCCGCGCCCAAAAGCACTGTTCCTAAGGTTACTAGGCGAACATTAGGGTCGGCAAACGAGAAGAAATCCAGCAGCGCTTCCATGTTTATTTTTTATCGTCAAAGCCGCGTTCGCGCAACGGAAATTCTTTTTCAGAAATTAACTCTCCCATTTTAGACAACAGATTCAATCTGCCGCCATAGGCTTCTTTTAGGTTCTCATCGGTAAACACATCGGCCGTTGGCCCGCAAGCAACCAAGCGGGTATTTAGTAAAACAATCCAGTTAAAATAACTTTGGGCGGTTTGCAAATCGTGATGCACAATAACCACGGTTTTACCTTCGGCACGCATGTCGATTAGAAGTTTCAAAATAGATTCTTCGGTTGCTGCGTCTACACCCACAAAAGGTTCGTCCATTAAATAGATATCGGCTTGCTGCGCAAGGCTTCGCGCAATAAAAACGCGTTGTTGTTGGCCACCGCTTAGCTGCGAAATCTGCCTGTTGGCAAATTCGAGCATGTTTACTTTTTCTAGTGCTTCGGTTGCAATGCTTTTGTCTTGCTTGCTTAGGCGTTTAAAAAGATTGTCTTTTCGGTAACGGCCCATCAGCACCACATCCATCACGCTGGCCGGAAAATCCCAATCTACACTTTCGCGTTGTGGCACATAACCAACGCGGTCGCGGATGTTGTCTAAGGGTTTTCCCAATAACTCGGCATAACCGCTATCGGGTTTTAAGAGCCCCATAATTGTTTTGAGCAATGTGGTTTTACCAGAGCCATTGGGCCCGATTATGCCTATAATTTTTCCTTGGGGCAAAGCAAAATCTACATCCCATAAAACAGGTTTGCGGTGGTAGCTTACGGTAAGGTTGTGTACCTCAAGTGCTGGCTCATTCATCATTGTTCTTGCTCTTGTTTTTTGCCAAGCCATTAAAAATGGTATTCACGTTTGCGCGAAACGCACCATTCAAACTTTCTGTAGCCGAACCTTCTTCTCCCAATGCATCGCTGTAAAGCTGGCCGCCTAAAACCACATGATGGCCTTTGGACCTGCAACCCTCAATTACCGCTTCGATAGATTTTTTTGGAACTGAACTTTCAACAAAAACAGCTGGAATTTTTTCTGCAACAATGGTGTTTACCAGTTCGGAAATGTCTTTAAGGCCAAACTCAGAAACGGTAGAAATGCCCTGAAGGCCTAGAACGTTAAGATGATAAGCACGACCAAAATAAGAGAACGCATCGTGTGCCGTAACCAGCGTGCGGTGTTGCGGAGGGATGCTGTCCATTTTTGTGATTGCCCAATTGTGCGTTGCCAAGAGTGATTGCTCAAAGGCAAAATAATTCGCGTCTAAATCTTCTTGCCAGCTTGGATATTTTTTTGCCAACTCAGTTTTAACATGTGCAACACCCTTCGCCCAAAGGGTAAGGTCAAACCAGATGTGTGGGTCGTGGCCTTCTACATTGCCAGGCGGGTGTAATAATTGCTCTCGAGGAACACCATCACTTAAGTTAATTACGGTTTTGATGCGGGCAAGTTTTTCAAGGACATCGCCCATTTTTCCTTCAAGATGTAGGCCGCTGTACACCACAACGTCAGCTTCTTGCAGGCGCTCCAAATCGCCCTGCGTTGCTTTGTAAAGATGTGGGTCTACGCCAGGGCCCATGAGGCTAATAACTTCAACACTTTTTGGCATTAGGTTTTTAACAGCATCTGCCACCATGCTTGTGGTGCACACAATTGAAATCCTGTCTGATTTTTTAGCAGGCTGTCCACATTGGGTCAGCAGAAACAAGGCACTTATAAAGAGGATTAATTTTTTCATTGGGTTGTTACATAAAGATGTTCAGAAACTGTTTCGGAGAGCATTAAAAAGCTTCCGTCCGCACGTTCTACTTCTACCGAATTATCAAAAGAAAACAAAGATTTTATGTACAGTTTTTCGCCAAGTTGCAATGCAATACGCTCTAAGTATTGCAAAAATTCAGGATTTCCATCTTTTACACGAGCTACAGAAACATGCTCACCAACCACACAGCTTCGTAAGGCTTTAACATTGTGTTTTGGTAACTCTCCGTTTGCGTCTGGTATTGGGTCGCCATGCGGATCAAAGGCAGGATTGCCCAAAAAGGCGGCTAGTTTATCTGTAAGTTTTGCCGATTGAACATGCTCTAATTGCTCAGCAATATTGTGCACTTCATCCCAGCCAAAGCCTAAGGTATTTACTAAGAATACTTCCCACAAACGGTGTTTTCTAATTGTTTTTAAGGCAACTCTGCTGCCCTCTTCAGAGAGCGAAACGCCATAATACTTAACATAGTCAACCAATCCTTTTTCGCCAAGGCGTTGCAGCATATCTGTTGCGCTGCTTGCTTTAGTTTGCATTCGCTGGGCTAAAATGTTTGTGGTTACTTTACCTTTTTGGGCCAAGCCGTGAATTGCTTTGATGTAGTTTTCTTCCGCTACCGATAAGACCATTCGAAATAAATATTTAGGCAAATCTAAATATATTTCATGAATGAACAGTTATTCCGTTATTCGCAATTGAAAACTAAAAGGTTTAAGAATGAGAAAAGTGTTTATAATTTGTCTGGTATCCATATTTGCGGTTGCAGGATGCAAGAAAGAAGATGCCGAAAAAACAACCGAAGAAAAAATTATTGGCCTCTGGTTGGGCGTAGAAAATTATTATGAAGAAACGCAACCAGGACAGCCAACAACAATCGAATCTGAAGACTTAACAGGATATAATTTTAACTTTAAAGCGAATGGAACCTTGGTTATGGACAGTGCTGGCTTTAACCCAGAAACCGTGACCTGGTCTGTAACTAGTGATAATTAATTGGTGTGGGGCTACGGTGGCGGTGCATTTGATGTACTTGTTATTGCACGATTAACGGATACACAGTTTTACCTTGAAGAAACTGGGACGTATTCAAACACAAACGGTGATGACGTGCCATACAAGGAGAGTCTTCGCTTGAAAAAATAAACACTTTGCTAAATGAAAAAACCCCGCTTTTGGCGGGGTTTTTTGTTTTAAAGTTGCGCTAAAATCATTTCCTCAACTTCGGGGCTGTCCCAAATTTGGGCAATGTTTGGGAGTGCCATTACAGGCGCCATAATTATATCTTGGCGCTGGCCTTCGTTCCACGCATCGATGTACGGAATGTTCGTGAACTTCACTTGGCTGTACAGCGGCATCCACTTTTCGGGGTGTTTCTTATAAATTTTACCTTCTATTTTTTTGCGGAGGATGAACATCGGGTCGGCAACCAAATCGCGCATTTCGATGAAGTTGCGCATGCTTAAATCTACCAGGGCCTTGCCATTGTCAACGCGCTCTGCCGTGTATTTGTCCAGAACGGCTTGCATATTTTCATCACCCAATTCTTCTAAAATATCTGTAAAAACACGCACGTCTTCAAAGCCGGCATTCATGCCTTCGCCATAAAACGGAACGGTGGCATGTGCCGCATCGCCCAAGAGCATCACTTTGCTTTTGTGCGTCCATGGTTTGCAATGCACCACCATGAGGGCCGAGGTTTTGTTTTCTTCGTATTGCTCTTTTAAATTGGGGATGAGCGGAATAGCATCTGGAAATTGGCGCTGAAAAAACTCCATGGCTTGATCTCCGTTTTTTATGGTCGAGAAAGATTCTTCGCCATCGTAAGGAAAGAAGAGCGTTCCTGTAAAACCATTGTCCAAATTGGCCAGGCCCATCAGCATAAATGTTCCGCGAGGCCAAATGTGCAGGGCTTTTAAATCTAGTTGCGGAGAGCCATCGGCCGCAGGCGGAAAATGAACCTCTTTGTAGCCATGGTCAATATATTCTTGGGTGTAGTTAAAGCGCTCTTTCTTCTGCGTCATTTTTCTGCGAACCGCGCTGTATGCGCCATCAGCTCCTACTAAAAGGTCTGCTTTTACCTCGGTAATTTCGCCCGAATTGTAATCTTGAAACCATGCAGTTGCGCTTTCAAAATCGACATCGGTACAACGTTGGTTAAAATGATAATGCACGTTTGGTAAAGGTTCGGCCAAATCCATCATCTTCATATTTAATCCACCACGGCTAACTGAAGAGATTGACTTACCATGAATGCTGTATGGAAAATAGTTTTGGGTACCATCCACATCGTGAATCATTCGGCCATAAGCAGGTACAATAATTTCGCGAATTTCATCGGCAATGCCGGCTTTTTCAAGGGCTGTCCAGCCGCGGTGCGAAATCACAAGGTTGATGCTTTTTCCACCATCGATGCTCTTTTTGCGCATGTCTGGGCGCTGTTCGTAAACGTTTACGTTGTAGCCTTTTTTGGCCAAAACGTAGGCCAATAAACTCCCGACTAAGCCGCCACCGGCAATGGTTATGTTTTTCATGATTTTTCTTTTCTGCACACTTGACTAGCTTTTAACCACCCAAGTCTGAATTTGTTTCTATTTTAAAGCGGCTTCCAACTTCTGCCCAAAGCGCCAGATATCTTCAAAGTTATTATACAACGGCACAGGCGCCATGCGAATTACGTTTGGTTCGCGCCAATCGGCAATTACGCCAGCGGCCATGAGTTTGTCAAACAACTCGCGGCCTTGGCCGTGCAAGAAAACCGACAATTGGCTGCCGCGTTCTTCCCAGTTTCTAGGTGTTATGATTTCAAAATTGGCATTGTTTTTCTTCGCGATTTCATCCAATACAAATTCTAAATAACCACTAAGCTTAACCGCTTTTGCTCTGCGTTGTTCAAAAGTAGTTTCGTCAAAAACATCGAGCGAAGCGCGCTGCGGTGCCATGGCAAAAACGGGTGCGTTGCTCAGCTGCCATGCTTCGGCAGAATTCATCGGCACAAACTTGTCGGGCATTTTAAAGCGCGTTTCCTTTTCATGTCCCCACCAACCTTCAAAGCGCAGCATGTTTGCATCGCCATGGTGTTTTTTGTGGACGAACAATCCGGCCGTTGCGCCAGGGCCAGCGTTTAAATATTTATAGGTGCACCACGCGGCAAAATCTACGCCCCAATCATGCAGGTTTACTTCCACATTTCCCATGGCGTGCGCCAAATCCCAACCCACAAAAGCGCCCACTTTTTTGGCGGCCGCGGTAATGGTTTTCATGTCGTGCACTTGGCCGGTGTAGTAGTTTACGCCACCAATCATCAGCAGGGCAAGTTCATCGCC
>Ga0102814_10002755_pt1 | contig 11749 bp, 9 predicted proteins | sample ColrivemetaGS741_FD_79112 | JGI IMG/M metagenome (GOLD analysis project Ga0102814, IMG submission 79112) | Estuarine microbial communities from the Columbia River estuary - Flood tide ETM metaG S.741 | ecosystem: Environmental > Aquatic > Marine > Intertidal zone > Estuary | place: USA: Columbia... | reverse complement strand
CGCAAAAAATGCGCAACTGTCGCGGGGTGGAGCAGCCCGGTAGCTCGTCAGGCTCATAACCTGAAGGTCGTAGGTTCAAATCCTACCCCCGCAACCAAAATTATTACATTAATACAAGAACTTACGACCAGCATTCGCGGGGCCGTTCGCGTTGGGGTTTGACCGGTGTCCGGAAAATGTCCGGTAAACGGGTGTCGTGAAAATTGGCAACCACCCAGACGCACCGGTCCCTTTGGTGATGTTGAACAGATTGGTAGTAGTTGAGTAGCCGACTGTCGTCCGGTCCTCCCCATCAATCATTCTTATCATGGAGCTGGCACCAATTATGACGCTGTATGTTTGCTACACTGATCATGTTTTCACACCTGCCAAACGAAGGTTAGGCAGGTGTGAACGGGGGATGTGTTGAGCCTAGATGCCGCCGCCTTTGCCAAGTGCACCGACAATGGCACCAGCTTGCGCACCACGGTCGTGGCCAATGCCGATACCTTCGCACGCTCCCTTGCGCCCGTCATTGCCGACATTCACACTGCCGGCATGACCTCGCTGCGCTGGATCGCAGTTGAGCTGGCTGTGCGCCAGATCCGGACGCGGCGTGGTGGTTGCTGGGCTGTCGGCATTGTACCGGCGCTGCTGGAACGGATTGATGGACTGCAACCCGTATAGGTTGACCAAACATCATAACAAGGAAGCCTAGCACGACCCGCAGACGCTCAAATTTACCCACTGACACGCGAACTGTACTTGATACGTTCATATCCAACCGCAAATCAGCCATTGATACCCTGCTTACCCACCTCACAGCGCTTTGTGCCGATTACTTTTGTAAATCACCTGATGAAGTTACTAGGTTTGATGCTGCGGGGTTTACAAATTTGCCCGAGAGGCTGAACGAAGTCGTCGTAAAATGCGGTTAGCGCAGTTCCTCACCGTCCTTGCGGAGACTGGTTCGAATTGGTCCGACACAACCGATGCAACAACTCGGCGACGCGTTCTATGCCTATCTGACCACGCCAACCGACGAATGTTTGGTCATCGAAATTAGTGTTGATGTTGGCCCTGTGGCGGGCCCCGCGGCCTATATTGGCTTTGACGCTATCGCCGTGCTGGTGTTTGACGCTAAAACCCAACAGCGCCTGCACTAGTTTCCAAACCCATCTGTTGTTCCATCAATCAGGGCCGACGGTTGGGCAAATTTCTGTAATCGCACCATATCAGTGATCGTGACAGAGACTCCTTCCACCGTTACCCCATAATCCTGAAGTGTTTTCAGCGCGCGCGACATATTTTCCGGCGTCATGCCCAAATAGGCGGCGATTTTGCGCTTCTCCACCTGCAATTCAAAGGCATGTCCTCCCGCCCGGTTGGATTGACGCAGCAAATAATTCGCTAACCGCTCTAGTGAGACGCGCAGCTTCAAATCCTTGGCATGGCGCACCACACCGCGATAACAGCTTGCCAATTCGGTCACCACTGCGCGGGCAAATGCGTTATCCGCATCAAAAACGGCCCGCATATCAGCCGATGGCAACAGGACAATGCGCGACGGCTCCAACGTGCGGGCCGACATCAGATAAGGTGCATCGCGCACCGAAGCGGCCAGAATAAACGTTGAGACAGGCCGGATGATGGCCATCGTCGTTTCACGCTCTTTCCAGCCCGCATACATCTCGACCATGCCTTCTACCAAAACATGCAGAAAATCTGCACTGCCACCTTCATGGATCAGATCAATTTGCGGCGGGAAGTTCTGCACATAAGCGCCACGGATGAGCCGATCAAAATGCTCTGGTGCCATGGCAGCGAACAAGTTGAGTCGGCCAATTTCCTCAATTTCATGCGCGCGCATAACAGTCAGCCTTTAATTGATATATCTCAATTCAAACAGTGAAACAGATCAGGCCTCAGGTCAACATATTCCACAGCTCGGCTTGCTCTCCGGCACGCCCCCACATGACAAATGTTGCTAACCCATTTTTTTTTAACGATTTTTATCACCCGTTGATTCAGATCAAGTCACTTCGAACTCCAAACCGTCAGTCAAGCGTCAGACAGCTTACAAACGCGGAGGGACAGCGTGGAGCATCAGAACAAGGCCACAAGACTTTGGGCCAACTTTTTTAACGTCAGAATGGTGCAGATCCGCACCTTCCACATGACATGGTTTGCATTTTTCGCATGCTTCTTTGCATGGTTCGGGATTGCGCCGTTGATGTCAGTTGTGCGCGACGAGCTGCAATTGACCAAATCGCAAATCGGTTGGGCCATCATCGGCTCGGTCTCAATGACCATCTTCGCCCGCCTGCTGATCGGCTGGCTTTGCGATCGGATTGGGCCAAGGAAAGCTTATACTTGGCTCCTCGTGCTCGGCTCACTGCCCGTCATGGGCATTGGCTTTGCGCAAAGCTTTGAAACATTCCTGCTGTTTCGCGTTCTTATCGGCGGCATCGGTGCGGCCTTTGTTATTACGCAATATCATACAACAGTAATGTTTGCGCCCAACGTCGTTGGTCAGGCCAATGCCACTTCGGCAGGTTGGGGCAATCTGGGCGGTGGCGTTACGCAATTCGTTATGCCGCTGCTCTTCTCAGTTTTTGTCATCGGTTTTGGCTTTTCCGAGGCTGCGGGCTGGCGTCTGTCAATGGTTGTGGTCGGCTCGATCATCTTTTTCATCGGTATCGCCTATTACTTCCTGACCCAAGACGCCCCAGACGGCAATTTTGATGAATTGCGCGCCAAGGGCCTAATGGGTGAAAAGAAGAAGGTCAACAAAGACTATATGACCGCGCTGAAAGACAGCCGCGTCTGGGTTTTGTTCGTTATCTATGGCGCCTGTTTCGGGATTGAGTTGACGGTGAACAACGTCGCCGCGCTCTACTTCATGGATTATTTTGACCTAACGCTGGTTACAGCGGGCCTTGTGGCCGCTTCCTTTGGCCTCATGAATATGTTCGCGCGCACACTTGGTGGGCTGTTTGGCGACAATTTCGGGGCGCTCTGGGGTCTCAAAGGCCGTGCTTTCTGGCTATTTATCTGCATATTCTGCGAAGGGCTTGCCCTGATGATGTTCAGCCAAATGCAGGTGCTGTTTTTGGCGGTGCCAGCGTTGATTATCTTCTCACTCTTCACCCAAATGGCCGAAGGGGCCACCTATTCGGTCGTGCCTTTCATCAACAAAAAATCCCTTGGCGCAGTTGCCGGGGTTGTTGGTGCGGGCGGTAATGCGGGCGCGGTTTTGGCAGGCTTTTTGTTCAAAGGCGCGGTCGATTGGGGCCAAGCCTTCTTTATCCTAGGCATCATCGTCACCTGCGCCTCGTTCTTGGCCTTCTTTGTGCGGTTCTCAACCAAACAAGAAGATGAGGAACGCGCTGCCTTTGCGCTGGCCAATATCGAAACAATCCGCCTGCGGGCCGCGCGCGCCAATGCTGCATTGGCCGAGGCCGAAGCCGCCGTCACTCCACGCCCGGCATAACCCATCGGGCGGGCCAGTGCGGGCCGCCCCAACCTTTGCAAATTGAGGACAGTATCATGGCAACATCAGCTACTTCAGGTCGGGTGCTTACCGACTGGCGTCCAGAGGACGCCGATTTCTGGGCCAAGCGCGGCAAATCCGTTGCCACCCGCAACTTGTGGATTTCTATCCCCGCCCTTCTGCTGGCCTTTTCGGTTTGGATGGTATGGTCGGTTGTTGTGGCCAAAATGCCAGCGATTGGCTTTGAATTCACCGTCGGCCAGCGTTTTTGGCTTGCAGCCCTGCCCGGCCTATCAGGCGCGACATTGCGGATTTTCTACAGCTTCATGGTGCCCATTTTCGGCGGGCGGAAATGGACAGCTTTTTCCACCGCCTCACTGCTACTGCCCGCCATTGGCATCGGTTATGCCATCCAAAACCCCGATACATCCTACATCACCTTCCTTGTGCTGGCGTTGATGTGCGGCTTTGGTGGTGGCAACTTTGCCTCCTCCATGGCGAACATCGCCTATTTCTACCCGCAACGGGTCAAGGGGCAGGCGCTGGCGCTGAATGCTGGCCTTGGTAACCTTGGCGTATCGGTCATGCAGTTCGTCGTGCCGATGGTCATCACCGCCAGCGTCTTTGGCGCCATTGGTGGTGAGCCGCAAACCCTGACCGATGGCAGCAAAATGTGGTTGCAAAATGCGGGCTTCATCTGGGTTCCGTTCTTGGTCATCACCGCGTTGATGGCCTGGTTCGGCATGAATGACATCGCCGATGCCCGCGCCAGCTTTGCCGATCAATCCATCATCTTCAAACGCTTCCATAACTGGGTGATGTGCGTGCTTTACACCGGCACATTCGGCAGCTTCATCGGGTATTCCGCGGGCTTCCCGTTGCTGATGAAAACCCAGTTTGAGAATGTCGATGTGCTAGCCTATGCCTTCCTTGGCCCGCTCGTCGGCGCGCTCAGCCGGGCTGCAACGGGTTGGGTGTCTGACAAATTCGGCGGTGGCCGGGTCACGCTATGGACCTTCGTGTTCATGATTGTGGCCGTCGTCGGCGTGATCCAATTCCTGCCATCCGAAGCCAACCCAGCCGGTAATTTCTGGGGCTTCTTTGCCTGCTTCATGGCGCTGTTCTTCCTAACCGGTGTTGGCAATGCCTCCACCTTCCAGATGATCCCGGTCATCATGAACAAGGAGATCAAGCGCCTGATGCCAACCTTGGATGCTGATGCGCATCGCAAACAGGCCAGCCGTGAAAGTGCTGCGATCATCGCATTCACATCTGCCATTGCGGCATACGGCGCGTTCTTCATCCCCAAAGCTTACGGCACATCCATTGCCATGACAGGCGCGCCCAATTCCGCGCTCTGGGGCTTTGCGATTTTTTATGCGGTCTGCGTGGTGATCACCTTCATTTTCTACGCCCGCAAATCAGCCCCCGTAAGCTGCTAACAGCTCGGCGGGTGCCGCTTTCTGCGGCGCCCGCCCCCCACAATAGGAGCGCATACCATGAGCCATCTGCTGGACCGCCTTAACTTTTTTACGCCCAAACAACTCGACACATTCTCTGACGGCCACGGCCAGACAACCCGCGAAAACCGCGATTGGGAAGATACATATCGGTCGCGCTGGCAGCATGATAAAATCGTGCGTTCCACCCATGGCGTAAACTGCACCGGGTCGTGTAGCTGGAAAATCTACGTTAAATCGGGCATCGTCACATGGGAAACCCAGCAGACAGATTATCCGCGCACCCGCGCTGGCCTGCCCAACCATGAACCGCGCGGCTGTGCCCGTGGCGCCAGCTATTCATGGTATCTCTACTCGGCCAACCGCGTGAAAACCCCGCTGATTCGCGCGCATCTGCTCAAAGCTTGGCGCCGCATGCGCAAGGATATGCCCGCCACCGCGGCGTGGAAGGCCCTGCAAGAAGACCCAATCCTGCGCGCCAGTTATGTCAAAACCCGTGGCAAGGGCGGCTTTGTGCGCGCCAATTGGGATGAATCAACCGAAATCATCGCCGCCGCCAATGCCTATACCGTCAAAACATACGGCCCCGACCGGATATTCGGCTTCTCGCCCATCCCCGCCATGTCGATGGTTAGCTATGCCGCAGGCAGCCGCTACCTATCGCTCATGGGCGGTGTCTGCATGTCATTTTACGATTGGTATTGCGACCTGCCCCCAGCCTCCCCCATGACATGGGGTGAGCAAACCGACGTGCCGGAATCGGCTGATTGGTATAATGCGGGCTTCCTGCTGATCTGGGGCTCCAACGTGCCGCAAACCCGCACACCGGATGCGCATTTCTATACCGAGGCGCGCTATCGCGGCACAAAATCCGCCGTCATCTGCCCCGATTATTCCGAAGCAGCCAAGTTTGGTGATATCTGGCTGAACCCCAAACAGGGCACTGATGCTGCACTCGCCATCGCCATGGGCCATGTCATTTTGCGCGAATACCATCTCGACCGTCAGGCCGAGTATTTTGAGGATTACTGCCGCAAGTATTCCGACATGCCAATGCTTGTAAAACTGGAAGAGGTTGATGGCAAGCTTGTGCCCGGCCGTTTTCTGCGTGCCGAAGACTTCACCGACAAGCTCGGTGAATCCAACAATCCGGAATGGAAAACCGTCGCGTTTGATGAGATTTCCGGCGATATGGTCGCGCCCAATGGCTCCATCGGGTTTCGTTGGGGCGAAAAAGGTATCTGGAACCTTGAAGAACGCGCCGGTGGGGCCGAGTCTCGGCTGAAACTGTCGCTGGTTTTGGATCAAGATCACGACGAAATTGTCGGTGTGGATTTCCCCAACTTTGGCGGTGCTGCCACTGCAAATTTCGTGAAATGCGAACACCCCGAGGTGCTGACCCGCAACATCCCCGTCAAGTCCCTGAAACTGGCTGACGGTGAGGCCAAGGTCACCACCGTCTTTGACCTGCTCTGCGCGAATTATGGTCTGGACCGTGGTTTGGGTGGTGAATGGGTTGCCAAGGATTTTGATGCCGACATGCCCGGCACACCCGCATGGGCCGAAAACATTACTGGCGTAGCACGAGACAAAATCATCACCGTGGCGCGCGAATTTGCCCGCAACGCTGAAAAAACCAATGGCAAGTCCATGATCATCATCGGCGCTGCGATGAATCATTGGTATCACATGGACATGAACTATCGCGGCGTGATCAACATGCTGGTGATGTGTGGCTGCGTGGGCCAAGAAGGTGGTGGCTGGGCGCATTATGTGGGCCAGGAAAAGCTGCGCCCGCAAACCGGATGGCAGCCGCTGGCCTTTGCGCTGGATTGGCAGCGTCCGCCCCGGCACATGAACTCCACCTCGGCTTGGTATGCCCATTCCGATCAGTGGCGCTATGAAAGCCTTGGCATCGGTGAAATCCTGTCCCCTACCGCGCCCAAGGGCGATTGGTCGGGCAATATCATCGACTATAACATCCGCGCCGAGCGTATGGGCTGGCTGCCCTCGGCACCGCAGCTGAAAACCAACCCGTTGGAGGTTGCTAAGGCCGCCAAGGAAGCGGGCAAAGAGATTCCCGCCTATGTGGCCGAACAGCTAAAATCCGGCGCGTTGGAAATGAGCTGCGAAGACCCGGATGCGCCGGAAAACTGGCCGCGCAACCTGTTTGTCTGGCGCTCCAACCTGCTCGGTTCTTCCGGCAAGGGGCACGAATATTTCCTCAAGCACCTGCTGGGCACCGATAATGGTGTGATGGGTGGCGATATCGCTGAAACCGGCGGCCAAATGCCGACCGAGGCGAAATGGCATGCCGATGCGCCTAAGGGCAAGCTGGACCTGCTGGTCACCATCGACTTTCGCATGTCGACCACCTGCGTCTATTCCGACATCGTTCTGCCCACGGCCAGCTGGTACGAGAAGAACGACCTCAACACATCGGATATGCACCCGTTCATCCACCCGCTGCAGGCAGCGGTGGACCCGGCATATGAGTCCAAATCCGATTGGGAGATTTTCAAAGCCATCGCCAAGAAGGTGCAAGAAATAGCGCCCGAAATCCTTGGCAAAGAAACCGATATCGTGGCCCTACCCATCCTGCATGACACGCCCGGCGAAATTGCCCAAGATCAGGTCAAGGATTGGAAACGTGGCGAATGTGAGTTGATCCCCGGCAAAACCGCGCCGAACTACATCGCTGTGGAGCGCGATTATACTGCGATCTACGACCGCTTCACCGCCCTTGGCCCCTTGCTGGATAAGCTTGGCAATGGCGGCAAAGGTATCGGCTGGAAAACCGATGTCGAGGTGCAGCACCTGCGCGATCTGAACGGCGTGGTCGCCGATGGCCCCGCCAAAGGCTGCGCCAAAATTGACACTGATATTGATGCAACCGAGGTGATCTTAATGCTCGCCCCAGAAACCAATGGCGAAGTGGCGGTCAAGGCATGGGAGGCACTAGAAGTATTCACGGGTCGCGAACATGCGCATCTGGCCAAGCCGAAGGAAGATGAGAAAATCCGCTTCCGTGACCTTGCCGCCCAGCCGCGCAAAATCATCTCGTCGCCCACATGGTCGGGCATTGAGAGCGAGCATGTCTGTTACAACGCCGGCTATACCAATGTACATGAGCTGATCCCGTGGCGCACCCTGACAGGTCGCCAGCAGCTTTACCAAGATCACCTTTGGATGCGCGCCTTTGGCGAGGGTTTTGTCACTTGGCGGCCACCGGTTGACCTGAAAACCATCACCAAGGCGGTGCTGGGCGATGATGCCGACCAGCCACATCTGGTGTTGAACTTTATCACTCCCCACCAAAAATGGGGCATCCACTCCACTTATTCTGACAACCTGCTGATGCTGACGCTTAACCGCGGTGGCCCAGTGGTTTGGATTTCGGAAACCGATGCTAAGAAAGCCGGGATCAAGGATAACGACTGGGTTGAGGCCTATAACGTCAACGGGGCGCTGACAGCGCGCGCCGTCGTATCCCAGCGCATGATGGATGGCACGATCTTCATGTATCACGCGCAGGAAAAAATTGTGAACACACCGGGCAGCCAGAAAACCGGCCTGCGCGGCGGTATTCACAATTCAGTCACCCGCACCACGATGAAACCCACGCATATGATCGGCGGCTACGCCCAACAAAGTTATGGGTTCAACTATTACGGCACAGTCGGGTCCAACCGCGATGAATTCGTGATCGTTCGCAAAATGAACAAGGTGGATTGGATGGACGTCCCCGCCACCCCAGCCCAAAAATCGGAGGTGAAGGCATGAAAATCCGCGCACAAATCGGCATGGTGCTGAATCTTGATAAATGCATCGGGTGTCACACCTGTTCTGTTACCTGCAAAAACGTCTGGACCAGCCGTGACGGGGTTGAATACGCATGGTTTAACAATGTGGAAACCAAGCCCGGCACGGGATATCCCACCGATTGGGAAAATCAAGCCAAGTGGAATGGCGGCTGGCAGCGCACACGCTCTGGCAAGCTGATCCCCAAACAGGGCGGCAAATGGCGCATTCTGGCCAAGCTGTTCGGCAACCCCGACTTGCCGGAAATTGACGACTATTATGAGCCGTTCGATTTCGACTATGACCACCTGAAATCGGCGCCGGAAATGAACACCTTTCCCACCGCCCGCCCCCGGTCCAAAATCACCGGTGAGCGGATGGAGAAGATTGAAAAAGGTCCGAACTGGGACGAAATCTTGGGCGGCGAATTTTCCAAACGCGGCGAGGACTACAATTTTGACGGCATCCAGAAAGCCATTTATGGCGAGTACGAAAACACCTTCATGATGTATCTACCGCGCCTATGCGAACACTGCCTCAACCCGTCTTGCGTCGCCTCCTGCCCATCGGGTGCGATTTATAAGCGTGAGGAAGACGGCATTGTGCTGATCGACCAAGAAAAATGCCGTGGCTGGCGGATGTGTGTGTCGGGCTGTCCCTACAAAAAGATTTACTACAACTGGGAATCCGGCAAATCGGAAAAATGCACATTCTGCTATCCACGTATCGAATCCGGCCAGCCGACCGTGTGTTCCGAAACCTGCGTCGGGCGCATTCGCTATCTTGGGGTGATGCTGTATGACGCCGACCGGATATCTGATGCCGCCAGCGCCGTGGATGAAAAAGATCTCTATCAAGCCCAACTTGATGTGTTCCTAGACCCGAATGACCCGGCGGTCGAGGCCGAGGCGCTGAAGGCCGGTATTCCGCAAGACTGGATCAAGGCGGCCAAAAACAGCCCGGTTTATAAAATGGCGATGGATTGGAAAATTGCCTTCCCGCTGCACCCGGAATACCGCACCTTGCCGATGGTTTGGTATGTGCCGCCGCTCTCACCCATCCAAAATGCTGCCGCCGCTGGCCAAATCGGCGTGGATGGCGATATGCCGGACGTGTCGTCCTTGCGCATTCCGCTGCGCTATCTCGCCAATATGCTAACCGCTGGCGACGAGGCCCCGATTAAGCTGGCACTAGAACGGATGCTGGCCATGCGCGGCTATATGCGCACCAAAACCATTGATGGGATGATCAACGAAAAGCTGGCCGAACAGGTTGGCCTGACGCCTGAACTGATTGAGGATATGTATAAAATCCTGGCTCTGGCCGATTATGAAGATCGGTTTGTCATCCCCACCGCCCACCGCGAAATGGCTGAAGAGGCCTATGACATCAAGGGCGGCTGTGGCTTTACCGATGGCAATGGCTGCTCCACCGGCATCAGCGAAGGCTCGCTGTTTGGCGGCAAGGGCAAGAAGAAATTCACATTCCCAACGGAGGCGCTCTGATGCAGAAATCACTCAAATGCCTATCGCTGTTGCTGGCCTATCCCAGCGCTGAAATTCAGGGCGAAATTGACGCTTTGGCCGATGCGATGGAAAAAGATGGACAGTTGTCAGGCGCAGCCCTTGGCGCGCTTACCCAGCTGATTGACCATTATCGCAGCGCCGATATCTGGGACCTACAGGAAGAATATGTGCAGCTCTTTGACCGCTCGCGCACGCTCTCACTCAACCTGTTTGAACATCTTCATGGCGAAAGCCGCGAACGTGGTGGCGCGATGGTGGACCTGCTTGAAACCTATCGTTCTGGTGGGTTTGAGCTTCAGGGCTCAGAACTGCCTGACCATCTGCCAGTGCTGCTCGAATTTCTATCGACCCGGCCCGTCAGCGAAGTGCGCGAAATTTTGGTTGATGCAAGCCATATCCTCGGCGCGCTTCACACCCGCCTTACCCGGCGCGAAAGCCCCTATGCCGGTGTGTTTGCCGCCCTGCTTAACGTGGCAGGCGTGGCACTGTCAGCCGCCCAAAGCCCCGCGCTTTTGGCCGAACCCGATGACGATCCGAACGACCTTGAGGCGCTGGATGCAGTTTGGGAAGAGTCCGAAGTCACCTTCGGCCCCGACCCGAATGCAGGCTGCCCGCAGGTCCGCGATATGCTGTCCAATATGGACACCCCTCCCGCTGCCGCCCGCAGCCAATTGACAGGAGCCGATCATGCATAACTTCTTCTTCGGCATTTACCCCTATATCGCGCTGGCCGTGCTGGCGATTGGGTCGATCGCGCGCTATGAACGCGACCCGTTCACATGGAAATCCAAATCCAGCCAATTACTGCGCCGCAAACAGCTGATCATGGGCTCGGTCCTGTTTCACCTTGGCGTGCTGACCATTTTTGCAGGCCATTTCGTCGGGTTACTCACCCCCATCGCGCTGTGGGATATGCTTGGCGTGTCGCATGGGGCCAAGCAATTGCTGGCCATCATTGCCGGTGGCGTGGCCGGCGTGGCCGCACTTGCGGGCGGCGCCATGCTGCTCCATCGCCGCTTGATGGACCCGCGCATCCGCGCCACCTCCAACTTTGCCGATATCGCCATTTTGGTGCTGTTACTTGCGCAATTGGTGCTGGGCATGGGCACAATTTTCATCTCGCTTCAGCATTTGGACGGGGATGAAATGGTGCGCTTTATGTCATGGGCACAGGGGATTTTCACCTTTGAAGAAGGGGCCGCCAACCACATCATCGGCGTACATTGGATCTTCAAGCTCCACCTCACTTTGGGGCTAACCATCTTCCTTGTCTTCCCCTTCACCCGCCTTGTGCACATGCTTTCCGCCCCGGTCCGTTTCCTCATCCGCCCCGGCTTTCAAATTGTCCGCTCGCGCAAAGGGGGAGCACGCTAATGGCCCGCCCGTTTTTCCCCGAGGTGAGCGTGAATGGCGAGATCATTCCGCAAATCCTTATCGCGGCCGAGGCGCAAAACCACGCCGCCCCACCGGGAAAACCCGGATGGGCATGG
>Ga0102814_10002752_pt1 | contig 11763 bp, 13 predicted proteins | sample ColrivemetaGS741_FD_79112 | JGI IMG/M metagenome (GOLD analysis project Ga0102814, IMG submission 79112) | Estuarine microbial communities from the Columbia River estuary - Flood tide ETM metaG S.741 | ecosystem: Environmental > Aquatic > Marine > Intertidal zone > Estuary | place: USA... | reverse complement strand
TCCGACTATTAATTTATTACCTAATTTTTTTGCTTCTTTGAAATATTCTATATGCCCTGAGTGAATTGGGTCAAATCCGCCAGTTACTAGAACTACTTTTTTCATATACATATTTACCAACCAAAAATATAATCTTTTCTAACATTGGTTATTTCTCGGGCGCCTAGCTCTTTGAGAAATTTTCCAGCGCAATATTCTGTATCAGGGTGTTGTTCTACTACAATAATCGGTTTATATTTTGTAATAGTTTCAACTCCACCTTTAAGGACTTCTAATTCGTATCTTTCGCAATCTATTTTGAGTAGCCCAAAATGTGGTAGATTTAAGTCGTCCATACGTTTAATTTGTATAGTACCTTTGCCTAATGTATCTTTGTCAACATAGCTAGCACCAGTATTTACGCTGTCATAAACTAGCTCAATTGTGCTGTTATCATTACCCAATGCAAACTTATTCAATACTACATTACGTCCGACTACATTTTTTTCTAAACATTGATATACTTCGTCTATAGGTTCATATGCCCAAACTTCACCAAATTTTTCTGCTAGATGTTTTGCCCAAAGTCCAACATTTGCTCCGACGTCGATTGCTAATTCAAAATCAGTAACATACTTGTATGCCTCAGTTCTTGCATCATCTTGATATTGTGCAGGGCCGTTGTTATTAACACGTTTAGTAATTAAACGTTCAAAATGCTCGTCACTGTCGGGCAACCAATATTCATATACTTTTTTCATATTTAAAATTCTCAAAATCTTCTTGATAGAGATTATATAGTCTATCTTTGTTGTATTTAACTTCTATTTTACTTGATGGATTAGAGATGAATGCCGGAAATGTAATATGTTTAAACGGCCATCTTTTGTTTAATTTTTCTAACTTAATAACATAGTCCATTTTTTTAATATTGGTTATAAACCAAGATTGTCTTTGATAATGTTTATTAACCTTAGATGAATTTGCATCTTGAAACATGTACTCAATAAAATCTAAGAATTCATCTGCAGACCAATTTGGATTAAATTTTGCCTTTAATCTTGTATTTTTTTGTACATCAGTTAACGGATATTTAAGATGCTTGTAACAGCTTTCAAATCTAGCATATGGATTTCGTACTACTGTAAAATTCAAAAACATATTAGAAAATGCTTCGTCTCTTGATATGAATTGTTCTGTTATTTTTAACTTACCTTTTTGGCCGCCTGATAAATGAATTTCATCTTCTTTTATTAGACCTTCTGCTATAGCAAAATGATTAACTATTGTGCTTGTGGCATTTTTATTAATACCCCAAAAATTTATACCTAACGAATCCCATTTTGTTATGTTGTTTCTTACAACAGATTTAATCGGCACCTATTACTCCATTCTTGTGATCAATATGAGCTAAGTCTTTGTAACCTAAATCTTTAAGCATTTCGAGCACAGAGCCTTTATGATAACCAAAACGTTCTTCGTGACCTTTTCTTTCATAAAAGATTATTGGCTTGCAACGTTCGATAGTTTTCATTGCGCCTTGTATAATTAAGGGTTCGTACCCTTCGGCATCGATTTTAAGAAAATCAACAGAATCAAACCCAAACGAATCAAGGGTTTTGATTTGTGCATCATTGCCATCTTCGTTAACATGTGTAGAAAATGATTTACCAGGCTTAACATTCAGTCCAACTGTTTTAGTTGTATCGCCTAAACCATAAGGGAATATATCTACGTTTTTTAATCCTAATTCTTTTACATTTCTATCAAGACACTCGTACACATTTTTATCTATTTCAAATGCATACACGTGACCAAATACCTTTGACATATTATAACTCATAATGCCATAGTTTGCACCAATATCAATTCCTATACGAGTTTGTTTACAAAATTGTAATGCTTTGTTTAAATGCGCTTTTTGATAATCTTTAACGTCGGTGACTCTGTCTTTGCGCATAGCACGTTCGAGTATTTTATCACCTTCGAGAATATAAAAGTCTTGAAATTTATCCATTGTTTAATCTCTGATATCTAAGCTGTTGTTTTTCATTTTTGATTTCTTCGATTTGTTGAAGTATTGTATCTTTTTCGGCGCTGTCAGGTAGTTCATAAACAATGTCGTACATCTCTCGGTGTTCTTCGCATCTATATCTAAATATTTGAGGTTTATGTGAATTTAATCTTCCCATTATAACGATGCATCTTCCATTCCTGCTACTCTAAGCTTTACAACATTTGTTATCTGCCATTGCTTCTGATCAAGGCCTTTTAGTACGCCTAGCCACTTATTTCGCATTAGTGCAAACTCGTTAATTAATACTTCGTAGTCTACAACGTCTTGTTCGCCGTCAACATATTTTTCGACATCTCTACTCGACAATGCACGTTGATAAGTTTCGAGATATTTTTTGAAGAACGAGCTACGTAATTTACGTAGCTCGATATTCAGATATTGCAGAATAGCTTCTATCTCTTGAAGCTGATTAAATCGATGTTCAACAATACCAGGCATTTCTGCCGCAGCTTTTTCCACATTACCGACTAGTTTAACTTCTTGCTTTGCGGCTATAAGTTCAATTTCATAGTAATGTATTGCTGCTGGTATTTGTCCAAGATCACGAGTGACCTTACTGTACCATCCCATTAATTCCATTCCTCTTCATCGTAAAATGCGTCTGCATCAATATCTAGATAGTAGCCTATTGCTGCGTCTAGGATTGCATCGTGACCTAGAACTTCTTTAAATTCTTCATCGCTTACTCCGTAGTCTGCTAGCATATCAACAAACTTTTCAGCAACAATATCTATTTGCTTTTTATCTAAATATTCTTTAAATAAAGTCCAAACATCAGCGATTTGTTCTTCATTCATTAAGTATTACTCCTCGGTTATATCTTCAATAACTGCTTCTTTGTCAGCTTCTTCGATATTTAGCAATTGCTCCTCTTTTCTTGGGAGGTCCTCCATAATAATTTCCAGCTTGTCGCCTGTCCAATGTTTTCGGAATTCAATTATCTCTTCGCCTTCGCTTGTAATATACTTGTAACGATTACCTATTTTTTCAAGTAATCCTTTTGCTTCAAACAAATCAAATAATCCACTGTACGGATCCATTCCTGTTGAATAAGGAATTTTAACCTGCACACTTTCAAATGGTTTTGCATAGCGTGTTTTCATTACCTTACATGCTGCACGAATACCGTGTACTTGGGATGTCTTATTGCCATCCTCGTCTTCTTTTAGTTTAAGCTTCTTCATCGCTACAACAATACTTGAAGCATAAATGAAGCCTTGGCCGCCGCTGATTTTGTCGTCAGGATCGAACATATCCTGGCTTGCATATGTGTGGTTAGTAGCAACTAATCCAACATTATGAGAGCCGAACATGTTAACGCTATTTCTTACTAGTGAAGTTAGTGCTTTAGGCTTACGACCCATGTCGCCCTTCATATCACCTTTGTTAAACTGATCTACATCAGTTGGTGTTAGCAACATGCCCAGACTATCAACTACAAATAGCACTTTAGGACGATCGGTGTCGTCCATAGCTCTATAGTCTGCCATAAACGTTGCTATTGTTTTAGCAACATCGTCGATCATTGACATGTTAAGTTTAAGTAATTTTGATTCGTCTGTGTCTACATCTAAAGCGTGTAACCACGATTCATCAAGTGCATTTTCTGAGTCAATAAGAACAACAAAGATGCCTTGATCTTGTGCAGCTTTTACAATATTACCTGCACAAATATATGACTTTCCTGCACCAGATTCACCGGCGAAAACGCTTACTTTGCCTAGTGGCACGCCTTGTCTAAAATCGCCGCTGATAAGATAATTTAATGCATAGTTTCCTGTTGAGATCCAGTCAGTTGGATCATGAAACCCTGCACTCATGCCTGTAATTGATTTAGTTAAACTGTTTCTAAATTTTGTAGGGTCAAATGACTTTGATACCATTAATTTCTCCATATTGGTTTAGTAAGCACTGGACCGAAGTCCAGTGCTTTGTGTTCGTAAAATATTAAAATTTATGAACTTTGTCTGTTACGAATCATTGCTAGAATGTCTTGTGCGCCTGCATTTGTGGTTGCAGTTTGCTTCTCATTAGCTTCTTCGTTAGACTTAAATGGAATATCGCCTGCTGCATCTTCCTTTGGCGCCGGAGTAGGAGTTACTGGTGCTTTAGGTGTTACAGAGTTGTTCGGATCACCTGTCTTTGCCGACATTCCTGCTGGGCGGAAGTACTGGCTCCAACGATCCGAATCGTACGGTTCGCCGTCGACACTAGCTTCAAACATTTCCATCATTACTTTTTGCTCAACATCGCCTGGTTGCTTAGGCAAGAAGTCGCCTAGGTTAAACAACCCATTTGTATTAATTGCAGCCATTTCTTCATCACTTAACGGACGTTCGCGGCGTGCCCAATTTGATGTTCCGTAGTCTGCATAACCACCTTTTGAACCTTTGCTTAGACGAAAGTCTAGTCCATTTGTATAGTCTGTTGGTAGATCTTCCATATCTGGATCTAGCAAGCTAGCCTTAATAATTTGGAAAATCTGTGGTCCAATAATAAATCTACGTATTGGATTTTCTGGAGTTGTATCATCCGACAAAGGATTATCCGCTACAAACCCCTGGAAGATGTACGAACGTTTCTTCCAATATTTACGACCCATATCCTCAAGAGTAGGATCCTTGAACCAGCCGCGCACTTCATTTAGAATATCGCACTTTTCGCCATACATTTCCATGCACGGAATTTGTACCTGAATTGGTCTACTGTCTGTTTCGCCTTTTATACCTGCAAAAGGTAATTTAATCATAAGACGTTCAGCCCAGAAAAAGTCATTTTTGTCATCTCCATCTGGGAGAAAACGCATAGTGACTGTGTCACCTTCTTTAATATTCCAAAATGGGTAAATTGCCGAATCGCCGGGTGTATTATTTCCACCTGCACGTGATTCTTGTTCTTTAAGTTTCGCTCTGATTTCTGCTAATGATGCCATAGTTTTTGCCTCCTAAATTTTTGCCTATCTATGTACTTTTGTGCCTAATTAATGCGTAGCACCTTAAATTAATACTACACTATGTTATTTATCATGTCAATCTATTTTTTTAAAATTTTTAAATATTTGTAATATAAAGAGAAAGTTACAAATACTCGTTTGGGCGCCTTCTGAGAATACAGTTGGTCTAACTAAACACAGTAAGACAGACAATCCGTTAGCTTGCATACAATTATAATTTACAAAATTAATTTAGTAAATCAGATATGGAATTATATTGTATTCTTAGCGAAGGCCTGCTAACCTTTGAATTCTGTCTAAGTCTTCATTGTTAGCAATCTGACCGCGGCGATCTAGTAAATCGACAACATCGTCTGCTGATATTACTGCATGTTTTCCGTAAATTGGATCTCTGTTATCAGGTAATTGTTCGACAGCGGCCCCAAATTCATAAGCCTCGGCTTCGGAATAATTTCTACTCTGCCATTTTGGATCTACTTTATCTAAATAATAATCCATGCTTTCGTCACGATCTGATTTTTCTTGATCCGGGTCGGTGTCCCACTCGTCAATACCTTGGTCTCTCGACAATTCGTACTTGTAATCACCGTAATCGTCGTGTTGGGCTTGCATTTCGGCATTAACTTCTGAACGGAAACGCATTTCGTCTTGACTTGAGAATTGAATTTCATTGCCGGTTTTGTCTGTTACATAAATGTTAAAGTCGTCGTCATCGGCTTCCCAATGAACAATCACCGGAACATCATCGTCTTGCGGAGTATCAATGTAACTTTCAATTTCACCACTAGTAGGAGCACGATATTTTTCACTTATATCTGCTTCTCTGTAACCTTGCATCTCAGCAACTTTATTATTAATCATTTCAATAAATTGCTTTGCTGGTTCAATGAATTCTTCGCCATAGTCTTTTTCGACCATAGTTAAAACAGAAGTTTTGCCTTTTGGAAACTGTCCTGTATGTCTATCAAAATAACTTAAGATAAATTCACTCAATGATACTTGTGGTTGTGCAGGAACGTTTTCGCCTTTGCCAGCACCTTCAAATTCTGCCTTTAGTTGTCTTGATAATGCTGTTGCAGCTTTTGACTTTTCCACAGCATCCTGAGTCTGCATATTTAATGCATTCGTTGCTCTTGCATGTTGACGTGCTGCTTCTTTGTGTAATTGCTGTGCTTCGGCATTACCTTCGGCTTTTGCAGCATTTGCTTTATCGACGTGGATTTCGTGCATCTTCTCATGATGCTTCGTTAATGCAGCAAATTGTTCAGCTGGCATTCCTTCCTTGACACTCTCTCCTTGCCCTATTACTTGTCTAAATTTTTGAGTTAGAAGCTTTAATGCATATTCTTGCATGTCATCAACAATAGCATCGAATACTCTTTCTTTAAAGTGTGGAGCGAGATCATAAACTAAATCGCTAGCTTCGTCGGCTAATAAATCCGGAATAACTTCTTTATCATAATTAGCAGGATCGCCGATGTCTTTTAGTATTTCAACGTCGTGTTCTTTAACTGCAAACTTGATTTCGGCTTGTGCTTCGTTCCATGCATGTTCTACATCATAGCCGTCGAGCTGATTATGATCCATGCCGTCAGGATAATTTCCCCATTCGCCCATCATTTCTTCAAAACCGGCCTCAATCATTTCTTCATACGATCTAGTATCTTTTTTACCTTGTTGACGTACCTTAGCTTTGCTATTCTTTTTCATTGCTTTTTCCCAACTTCTGCTTGTTGAGTGTGTTTTAGGTTTTTTGTCTTCGCCTCTAGTACTCGACTGTGATTCTACAGCTTCGGTTGCTCTTAATGGATTTACTCCTAGTGCCGGTTTTCCTAACTTAAGAGGATCGTTAGATGCAGCGGCAACACTATGGTAACTCATTGGAAATACATAATTATTGTCGCTGTCTCTTGTTGGACTTCCTAGGAGATATCGTCCGTGTTTTACTAAGTTTAAAGCACTAATTTTTGCCGCAGGCTGAGCAAAAACTGCTCCTGTAAATGATTGTCCTGCATCACTTTTTAACTTTTTATAACTAACTTTTTGAAAGTCGAACTCTCTTGCGTCGTCACCCCAATCTTCGTTTGCAATAACCAATGACGGACCTTTGTCTAGTTTAGCATAAAATGCGTCGCCGGGTTCTATTGCAACAGTCGATCCAGGTAGTTCTTCTCTTACAAAGTTAACATTTAAATTAATTGTAGCATTAGACGTTATCTTTTCTGCTTTTTTTTGTATGTCGTCTATTTTACTTTTAACTGCCTCAACTGCTTCATTTGGAGTGTTGCCGCCGCCGCGCAGATCTTTGATTTCTTTATTGCCGCGCAAAGCGAGTGCAATATATTGATTACCAACTTTTTTTGTACCAACAAAAATATCATAATGGTTGTATTCGCCTGCTGGTTTATGCAATTTGCTTACCCGAACATTAAACTCAACTAAGTCGTCTGGTCCTAATGCTTTGGCTTTAGTTGCTTCGCTTACTAGATTATAAATGTATGGAAATACATCTTTTAGCTCTTCATTAAATTGACGAATAGTAAGTTGATCTATCCAGTTTTCTGCAACATCTGATGGCACTTCTTCCATTATTGGTTTTTCAAATCCTGCAATCGCTTCTTTGTAATAATTTAGCTTTTGTAGACTTTCGACAGTCTTTTTAACTGTTTTAACTCTTTCTTTTACTATATCGATATAATCAGCTAGGCCTTCGGCAACAACACTGCTACGATTCATGTAACTGTTAAACTTTTTAAGCTTTGACATTTCTTCAGAAAGACTAGTAATATGGCTGCCGAAATCGTCGTATGGCTTGCCGCCTTCACTTACGTGTTGCGCCATTGCTCTTGCGCCGTTAAGGTGCTTGAACGGATATTTAAATCGTTCGCCTTCTGCATTTTCGATATAAATGTTACTAATATTTCTTGTTCTTGCACCAGGCATTGCTTGATCAATGTTTTCGTTGTGCTTAATAACAATCCTTGCATTATTAACATTTTGATAGCTGATTTTGCCTGTGCCGTATAATTTTGATTCGTTCATCGAAGGGTCTCCAAAATTGTTTTGTGAGAGGAATTTATAGTCTCTTTTTGTTAAGTTTGTCTTGGTAATGTCTCTAACATCAAAGTCAAGTAGGCGTTTTTTTGAAAACCGTCTTAATTCTTTAAGAAAATCAAACCAGTTGTCTTTAGTAGCTTCGTCTTCCTCGTCGATAAAGCCTCTTGAATATATGACCGCTAGTCTGTTTTCATCTGACAAGCTTACAGAAACTTTGCCTAGGCTTCTTCCGTCTTCGGTATATTCAAAATCAAAGAAACGTGCATCTTTTGGTTCGTTAGTAATATTGCCGGATTCGTCACCAATTGTTACGTTTGGAAAACGACCACGAATCTTATTAAAAAGATCCTCACTTATTCTGTTTAAATTCATCATACTGTATTTATATCAAAAGTTAGAACTAATAAAGATTGGCATCGGCGGTTCGTAGTCTTCGTTGTGCTCGGCTTGTACAAAGGTGTCATACACGCGCGGATCCCAGTCTCTAAGCACAGTCATCATTCTTATTGCCAGAAGTGACGCACTAATAAGGTCGTCTGTTGTGCCCAATTTTGCTTGGTACGAACTGCCGGTAGCTACATAGTTTTTAAGTTCTGATATAAACGGCTTCGAATGTAGGCCCATCTTGTTATTCTCAATCATAACTTTAAGTCGACTACATGCTGATATCTTTGTTGCATGAGTAGTGTTAAACCCCTTACGGAACTTTCTAACATGTCCTTTTCTTATAGGCTCACTTACAAACAATCCAGGGATATTTTCTTCGCCGATGTCATTGATAACAATCAACGCTGCTTCGCCTAAACTATTGTTTTCGACGCTCCAATATATTCCCTGAGGATTTTTAGTTAAAGATTCTAAGTACATACAAATATCTTTGAGAACTCTTATTTGTCCAGGGATAGCAGTTGTATTATGTTGCCATTCGCCTACCTGTTCGTATGTAGGTAATTCAAACACTTGTATTGCTGCATTATCACCACCGGTGCCCATACTAGGATCAAGTGCTACTACATATGTATATTCTGATGATGGGGTTTTATACCAACGAGTTTGCCCCATATTAAGTATAGGCGAATCGCCTTCTAATTCTGCAAGTTTGAGTGCGCTAATTAATGTTTCATCAAATACTAGGAATTCGCAACCATACTCGCGCCGGAATTTTTCTTCGCCGATGCGCCCTAGTTCTTCTTCTTTCCATTTTTCATCTCTATCAGGATGTTCGCTCCAGTGTGCTCTAAACGCATGGAAGCCATTTCTGCCAAGTTCACGCTCGTTACCATGCTCGTCAAATGTGTCTTCGGCACTCTTCCATATTGTAGCAAATGTGTCTTCGTCTGAATTTGGAGTTGATGTAAGAATTGCGCGGCCACCTGTTGCTAGTGTAGGCGAAATTGAAGTCCAGAATTCTTCTGCAATATTTGGCATAACGAATGCAAATTCATCACAATATAAGAGAGAAATCGACATACCACGTCCTGTATTGCCTGTAGTTGTTTGGCTTACAATTCTGCTGCCATTTTCGAATTCAATACTGCCTTTGTTATAGCTTGTTACTCCAGCTCTAATGTAGTCAGGACACATTTCATAAACATAACGAATACGTTGCATAATTTCTTGTGCGCCTGTGTATTTGTGTGCAGCAATTAGTATAGTCTGGTCTGGATTAAACATTGCATACCATGCCAAATAAATTGCTGCACAGGTGGTTTTACCTGTCTGGCGCGGCATCATATTAATGTTAAATCTATAGTTATGATAGCTATGCATTAGTCCAAGCTGATAGGTAAAAGGTTCAAACAATAGTTTGCCTTTTACCGGGTGTTGGATGTATGCAAAATTTCTAGCGAAATGCAGGTAACCGTCATCGGGATCCATACACTTACTAAGATGTTTGATTTGCTCTTCAGTAAATGATTCTCTCTGATTAGCTTTTTTTATTAAAACGCCATCAAGTGATTTGGACATTACTTCTTAGCTTTTTTATCCGAAAGTGCTTTTAGTAACTGCTCTTTAATTTTTACAGCCATTGGATTGTCGCCATCTTCTGCGTCTGTATAAGCACCTTTTTTACGATTAATGCCGCCGCCTTCGGGCTGGTCCATATACTCTTCATCCGGCGAGTTATCATACTCAGCATCTTCAAATTCATCGGCATATGCCTCGTCAGCTTCCATTTCGTGTGGATCAGCTGTGATAGCACGTAAACGATCCATGTCTTGACGCATTGGCATTTGAGATGGGCCAACTTCGCCGGCGTTACTTAGTCCAGCAGCCCTCATCATTGACAACAATTCGTCAATGTTTTCTTTTCCACTTGCTGTTAGATTAATATTCATCGACGGCGGCATACCGTTGCTAGCCATACCAACATCGCCGCACTCTGTAATAGCTTCTTCGTTTAGCCGTTGCTTTTCGTTTGTTTCGATATCAGTCATTTGCTGAATCATTTTCTTCATATCCATTGTTAGCTCCCTATGGTACTTTTTGAATTTTCGGAATCAGCTATATCACTTGATTCACCTACTGGTGCTGCGGCTGCTGGATCTAGCCCGCGTTCTTTACGAGCGACTTCTAATTCTTTTAATAAATCCATTACACGATTGCCGCCAACATCTACTTGCGCCGACGCGCCGCCCATGTCTTCTTTAGTTAGTAGTGGTTCATACACTGCATCTTCTTTAGCTTCTTGATAAGCTTCAAGTGGTTCGTTTGGGTTACGAACCACTACATGACTTGCATTTATCATGCTGCACGTACTGATATATTCAGCTAATACTTGTGGCGTTGTCGGATAGTGTACTTCTACGTCATAATAACGTACTTCTATATTTTGTAAGTTTGGAAAATCTAATGGACGTTCTTGAATTGGCTTTGTTGATGCTGAACTCATTGACGATACCTTAAATTTTTCTAACATTGTTTTTAAATGAGCTTCAAATCCTTCCGGCACTTCACCAGCAACTCCAATTTTAAATGGATAAGTTTTCTTTGACTCTGTTAATATTTCGCTAAAAGATTTCATTGCAAAAATTCCTATTATATGTTATTTATCTTTATCTAACCCTTTGAGCTTCTGCAAGAGCGAATTTCTGTCAGTAACTACATACCCTTCGCCATTAACCATATCTCCATCTGCTTTGGTATCTTCTTTGTCCTGCTTTTCTTTCTTTAATTGCAGTTCAATCATTTTAAGTTTTTTATCGATTTTTGTACTTTTTGCATCAAGGCTAGTTTTAAGCATAGTACCAGCAACTTCAAAAACTCTAGCAGTATATCTTGATTCTACGTTCATGCCCAAGTCTTTTAAATCTTCGAATGTTTCCATTGCCTTTGCTGCAATTTCGTCAAGCTCTTCATCAGCTTTTTCGCCAAGGCCGCCTACCGCCGGCAATGCAGTAGTAATCTTATCTAATTCAGCAAAGTCTCTATAAGCTTTTTGTTCTTGTTTAGTGACTTGCTTTTTATACTTCTTTTGTTCAGCTTCAAGCTCTTCCGCCTGTTCGATAGCTTTGCCGACTGCCGTTTTGTTTTCGGGTAAATTTAATAAATCCTCAAGTTTGCGGGTCATCTTTTCCTCCATCCAGCCACGTTTTCCGTCTATTAGTTTCCATGTCTTACCTTTATATGCTACTATTATTTACCTTCGGCCTTGATGATACATATCTTGTTCGGTTACAATACGAAATACAATTCC
>Ga0102814_10002749_pt1 | contig 11782 bp, 10 predicted proteins | sample ColrivemetaGS741_FD_79112 | JGI IMG/M metagenome (GOLD analysis project Ga0102814, IMG submission 79112) | Estuarine microbial communities from the Columbia River estuary - Flood tide ETM metaG S.741 | ecosystem: Environmental > Aquatic > Marine > Intertidal zone > Estuary | place: USA... | reverse complement strand
CTGCTTCAGTAATTACATAATCAGAAAGTTTTCTTGCCATATTAGTCGCGATAATACTATTACAACCATGTGCAATATTAGCAAACGGACCACCATGGATCAATGCCGGTGTGTTTTCTAGCGTTTGAACAAGGTTAGGTTTTATAGCATCTTTTAGGATTAATGTAACTGCTCCTTCAACTCCTAAATCCCCTATAGTAAGCGGTTTCCTGTCATAAGTGTATCCAAATACAATTCTTTTCACTCTAACTTTTAAATCATTTAAATCTTTTGATAAACATAAAACAGCCATAATTTCTGACGCCACCGAAATATTAAATCCATCTTCTCTAGGAATACTATTTCCTATTCCTCCAAGACCGATTGTTATTTGTCTTAAAGAGCGATCATTCATATCAATTGCTCTTTTCCATGTAATTCTTCTTGGATCAATGTTTAATTCGTTACCTTGATGAATATGGTTATCAATAATCGCACTTATCGCGTTATTTGCTGTTGTAATTGCGTGAATATCTCCAGTAAAGTGTAAATTCAAGTCTTCCATTGGAACAACTTGGCTGTACCCTCCACCTGCTGCTCCGCCTTTTACACCCATAACAGGACCAAAAGAAGGTTCTCTTAATGCAATAATTGCATTTTCTCCAATTTTACTAAATGCTTGCCCTAATCCAACAGTTGTTGTTGACTTACCTTCTCCTGCTGGTGTTGGATTTATTGCAGTAACTAAAATCACTTTTCCATCTTTTTCTTTTTCAAGTCTTTCCATAACGCTTAAATCGATTTTTGCTTTGTAATTACCATATAACTCAATATCTTCCTCGCCCAACCCTAAACGAGATGCTATTTTAATAATTTTTTCCATCGATGCTTGTTGAGCAATCTTTAAATCAATATTTTCCATTAAATTTTCCTCCGTTTATTAGTCTCTCTAAAATGATTTTCTCACGAACTAAAATAAATTGCAACTTAATAAATAAAAAACGCTTACACAATAATAGGTAAACATTTATTATGAAATATAGTATAATGAATTCATAAAAAAGGATTTAAGGTGATATATATGAACATAGGTATTGTTGGTCTTGGATTAATTGGTGGAACATATGCCAAAAGCTTAAGAGAATATCCATACACTATTTATGGTATTGATATCAATCAAGAAACCATAGATTATGCTTTAGAGAATAATATTATAGATTTTGGTACAATTACACCGAAAAACGTCTTGAAAGAGCTTGACGTTGTTTTTATATGTCTATACCCAAAAGATGCAGTAGAGTTTGTTAGAAAGCATATTATGTCTTTTAAACGAGGAGCAATCATCTCTGATGTTGTTGGAATCAAAAGAAAAATGATTGATGCATTTGATATGTATAAAGAAGATGAGGTAGAATTTGTATATTCTCACCCAATTGCAGGAAGAGAAAAAATAGGGATTGAATACTCTGACAAAGCCATTTTCCATAATGCAAATTTTGTTATTACACCCACAAAAGAAAATACTTCTGAGGGATTAGGATTAATCCAAGTACTTGCTGCACAAATGGGATTTAAAAATATTACTATGATCCCTGATGTAGAGCATGATGAAATTATTTCATATACTTCGCAACTTACACACGCAATCGCAATATCTTTAGTAAATAGTAATGATGATAAATATGATACAAAGCTATTTATTGGTGATTCTTATAAGGATTTGACTAGAATTGCAATGATTAATGAAAACTTATGGTCTGAATTGTTTTTAAACAATAAAGATTTTCTATTAAAAAAAATTAATGCATTTCAATCAGAACTTGATAAAGTGAAGCTAGCTTTAACAACTAAAGATTCAAATGCCCTAAAAGAATTAATGAAATCTTCAACATTGAAAAGAGGTAGTATTAATGACAAATAAGGACTCCATTAAGCTCTTACCCAGTATTTTAAAAGGAGAGATTAAAGCTCCTCCTTCTAAAAGTATGAGTCATAGAGCTCTTATAGCTGCTGCTCTTTCAAATGGAATCAGCAAAATATCAAATGTTGCATTCTCTGAAGACATAATTGCTACAATAAAAGCATTGGAGCAAATTGGAGCTACATTTAAAATCAAAAAAGATATTGTTATAGTTAAAGGTGTAAAATCAATAAAACAACCTCATAGAGCGGTAGACTGTAATGAATCAGGCTCAACTCTTAGATTTTTAATACCCATATTTTCTTTATGTAACAAAGAGGTAATATTCACAGGAAAAGAATCCTTACTTAAAAGACCACAAACAGTATATGAAAAAATATTTAAAAAGAAACCAAATTATTATAAAAATGAAAACGATAAAATCATGGTAAAAGGCTTTCTAAAGCCAAAGAATTACATAATTGATGGAAGCGTTAGTTCACAATTTATTACAGGTTTATTGTATTCATTGCCACTATTAAATGGCAATAGTACTATAGAAATCGTTAACACATTAGAATCAAAAAGCTATATAGACTTAACAATTGATATGCTACAAGAGTTCAATATTCAGATAAAAACCACTGAAAATGGCTATTTAATTGAAGGTAATCAAGTTTTCTCTCCATCAAACTATAAAGTCGAAGGAGACTATTCCCAAGCTGCATTCTTTTTAGTAGGGGGAGCAATTAATGGTGGAGTAAAAGTTACTGATCTCATGCCTGAATCAAAACAAGGTGATCGTGCAATTGTTGATGTATTATCAAAAGTTAATAGTCCAGTTATTCATATGGAAAACGGCTTAACTACTGTAAATTCAAATACAAAAGGAACCATAGTTGATATATCTAATTGTCCTGATCTTGGCCCAATAATTTCATTATTATTATGTGTTAGTAAGGGAACTAGTAAAATAATTAATGCTGGACGCTTACGAATTAAGGAATCTGACAGGATTGAATCAACTGTTCAAACATTATCAGCTCTTGGAGCAAATATAAAATCAGTTAATGATGAAATTATTATTCAAGGTAAAAAGACATTGCAAGGTGGTATTACAGTGGACTCATACAATGATCATAGAATCGCTATGATGATTTCAATTGCCGCTTCACTGTGCGAAAATCCAGTAATTTTAACAAATCCAATGGCTATAAATAAATCATATCCATCATTCTATATTGATTACAAATCAATTGGAGGAATTATCAAATAAAGGAGTAGATACCATGAATATCATTAATATTCCAATAAAAGACAATGAATACAATGTATACATATCAAATAATCTTCTTTCTCACTTAGAAGACTATATTGATGTGTCTAGAGAAACTGTAATTATTACAGATACTAATATACCTCCAGTTTATCTTGAAAAAATCAAACCTAAATTTAATGATTTGGTTATAAAATTTATTCCTCAAGGAGAGCACTCAAAATCAATGGAAATGGCTTATTTACTGATTAATGAGTTACTAGATATGAACGTTTCTAGGTCTTCTCAATTTATCGCTTTGGGTGGTGGAGTAGTTGGAGATTTAACTGGTTTTATTTCTTCTATTTACATGAGGGGTGTTGATTTTATTCAAATCCCAACAACGCTTTTATCTCAAATTGATAGCAGTGTTGGAGGAAAAACAGGAATTAATTCAGAAAACTCAAAAAACTCAATAGGATCATTCAAACAACCGATTGCTGTATTAATTGATCCGTTAACATTATTAACATTAGAAGATAGACAATTATATAATGGTTATGCTGAGATGATTAAATACGCTTTGATTCGTAGTAAACCTCTTTATGAAGCTCTTCTTAAAGATGACATCATGGCAAATATCGAACAAAAAATATATGATTGTTTAATAATAAAAAAAGATATAGTATTACAAGATACTTTTGATAAAGGTGAAAGACAATTATTAAACTTTGGGCATACAATAGGACATGCAATAGAACAGTATTCTAAGTATAATTTATTACATGGTGAGGCTATTTCAGTTGGAATGGTAAATATAACTACGAACCCAATTATTAAGTCTTCTATATGCAAATTGCTTACTAAATATAATCTTCCACAGTCCTATGAGTATAATAAAAGTGAAATTTTTAATATAATTAAGAATGATAAAAAAGTTGCTTCCAATAAAATAAATATTGCTTTTGTTGAAGAACTAGGAAATGGCTTTATTACTTCAATTAGTATAGAAAAAATGAAAGAGTATTTATAGGTGATTATATGAGTACATATGGGAAAAATATAATAATAAATCTATTTGGTGAATCCCACGGTTCAGCTATTGGTATAACAATTAACAACTTACCAGCTGGAATAGAAATAGATTTGGATGACATTACATTTGAATTATCAAAAAGAAGACCAAAATCAAATTTATCTACACCTAGACAGGAAAAGGATGAGTTTGAATTCTTAAGTGGCTATTTTAAAGGAAAAACAACTGGTTCACCTTTAACAGTAATATTAAGAAATGCAGATACTAGATCAAGAGATTACACACCAGAGATATTACGCCCTTCGCACGCTGATTATACCTCTTCAGTGAAGTATGAAGGCCACCATGATTATCGCGGTAGTGGACACTTCTCAGGAAGAATAACTGCTCCATTAATGATTTTGGGCTCTATTTCAAAACAAATATTAGCAAAAAATGGAATCACAATTGCCTCACATATAGCTTCAATTAAAGACATAAAAGACACATTATTTACTGAAAATACATTACAAAAAGAAGTTCTATCAAGACTCTTATTAAGCGATTTTCCACTGTTAAATGAACTTCAAGAAGAACCAATGAAGACTACTATACTAAATGCAAAAGAAAATAAGGATAGTGTTGGTGGCGTTATAGAAACTGCAATACTAGGTATATCTCCTGGTTATGGAGAACCTTTCTTTGATTCTATTGAAAGTACCTTATCACATCTTATATTTAGTATTCCAGCTGTAAAAGGGTTGTCTTTTGGTAAGGGATTTGAAATTACCACATTATTTGGTTCAGAAGCAAATGATAGTTTTATACTAGATAACGGCTTAATTAAGACAAAAACAAATAATTCAGGTGGTATACAGGGCGGTATTAGTAATGGAATGCCGATTACTTTTTCAACTGCAATAAAACCTACTGCATCAATTGGTAAAAAACAAAACACAGTTAACATCCAATCAATGCAAGAAGAAGTCCTTGAGTTAAAAGGAAGACATGATCCAGCAATAGTACACAGAGTTATTCATGTAATCAACGCGATAACTAACTATGCAATACTAGAGGTAATTACTCGGAAAGAAGGAACATCATGGATAAAATAATTACATTAAGAGAACAAATTGATATTATTGACAATGAAATAATGAAACTATTAGAAGATAGATTTGCACTTTCTATACAAATTGGAAATCGTAAACTCAAGTCAAATATCAATGTTTTAGATACAAATAGAGAACAAACAATAATTGATAAAGCATCTAAACATAACCATTCCCCAGCTATTGAGTCTATTTATAGATGCATAATGGAAGAAAGTAAAAAACTTCAAAGAAAGTAGTGGTATTATGTTTGGCTTACTTGGAAAAAAACTTTCCCACAGTTTTTCAAAAACAATTCATGAATCATTACAAAATGAACATAAATACAATCTATATGAATTAGATTCAATAGATTCTTTTCTAAAGGAAAGACAGTTTAAAGCCATTAATGTTACTATTCCGTACAAAGAAGATGTGATTCCTTATCTCGATAACGTTGAGGGTGTGGCTAAAGTACTAGGTAACGTAAATACCATAGTGAATACAAATGGAACTTTAACAGGGTATAACACAGACTATGATGGATTAAAATTTACACTTTCCCACAATGGCATATCTCTAAAGGATAAAGTTGTCATAATATTGGGAAATGGCTCAACAAGTAGAACTATTCAGCATCTATGTAAAGCAAATTTAGCTAAAAAAATATATGTTTTAGCACGTAATCCTAAGCATGGTGAATATCATTTAGATGCCTTTGAAACTCTAAATACAGCTCAAATCATATTCAATGCGACTCCGGTGGGTATGTTTCCAAACAATACTGATAGTTTTGATTTTGACTTAAATAGCGAATCGAGTATAGAAGCAGTTGTGGATTTGGTCTATAACCCTTTACACTCGAAACTACTCTTACAAGCCAGAAAACTTAACCTAAAAGCAGTTAATGGCTTAATGATGCTAGTACACCAAGCAGTTTTGGCTTCAGAATACTTTCACAATACAAAATATCCTGCTTCAAAAACAATAGATATCTATAAAACATTACTATTACAAGAGTTGAATATTGTTTTTATCGGAATGCCAATGAGTGGTAAAACACATTATGCCAAACTAATTTCTAAATTATATAAAAAGGAAGTAATTGATTTAGATAAAGCATTAGTTCTTGCTGAAGGAATTCAGATTGATACAATATTTAAAAATTATGGTGAAAATCATTTTAGATTATTAGAATCTAAGATAGTAGATAAATATGCTAAACAACATAATAAAGCGATTTCCACGGGTGGAGGAGTAATTTTAAATCCCGATAACATTGAATTATTAAAACAAAATGGTATAATTATATTTCTAGATGTACCGTTTGAAATACTTAAAAGTTTTAACCCTAAAAATAGACCTTTGCTACAAAACAAAGATAACCTGAAAAAACTCTTTGATTATAGGCACAACCTATACGTTGATAGTTGTGACATTAGGATAATTAAGAAATCACTAAATGAAGATCTAATTATTAAACGAATTGAGGCGGAAATTGATGAATATATTAATATTAAATGGACCTAACATAAATATGCTTGGTTTGAGAGAACCAGATATCTATGGAAATGAAACTTATCAGGATTTAGAAAAGTTTTTAAAATCCTTTGAAGAAAAATATAATATTATAACTGATATCAAACAATCAAATTTAGAAGGAATTTTGATTGACTTACTCCACTATGGTAATGATAGATTTAATGGAGTTATACTCAATGCTGGAGCCTTTACCCACTATTCCTACGCATTATATGATGCAATAAAATCAATACAAATTCCAGTCGTTGAAGTTCACATGTCAGATGTGAATAAAAGAGAAGATTTTAGAAAAATTTCAGTAATTCGTGACGCCTGCATTGGTACTGTTACTGGATTAGGATTCAAAAGCTATGAAGAAGGCTTAAAACTGTTACTAAAGGAGATTAACAAATGATTATTAAAATGAAGACAGGAGCTAATGAAGCTCAAATAAAGCAATTATTATCCTCATTAGAAAAAAAAGGATTTGAAATACACTCTAGTTTTGGTGAAACATATCAAGTATATGGAGTTGTTGGAGATACGTCAAAATTTGACATTAGAAGCCTTTATGCATACGAATGTGTTGGTAGTGTAGTACGAATCCAAGAACCTTTTAAAAAGGTAAATAGGAAGATTAAAAGTGAAGATTCAGTAATAGATGTTGGTGGTATTGCAGTTGGTGGTAAAAACATGGTTGTAATTGCTGGTCCATGTAGTGTAGAATCTCTAGAACAAGTTGAGATTATTGCAAAAGCAGTTAAAGAATCAGGTGCTACAATGCTAAGAGGTGGAGCTTATAAACCTCGTACATCTCCCTATTCTTACCAAGGCATGGGACTTGAAGGTCTTCAAATACTTAAATCTGTTGGAGATAAATATAATATGCCAATCGTTTCAGAATTAATGGATAAAGATGATTTACCTCATTTCGAGAAATATGTTGATTTAATTCAAATTGGTGCAAGAAATATGCAAAATTTCGCTTTATTAAAGGAATTAGGAAAAACAACTAAACCAATACTTTTAAAAAGAGGCTTTTCTAATACAATAGAAGAATGGTTAATGAGTGCTGAATATATTATGGCTGGTGGTAATGATAATGTTATATTATGTGAACGAGGAATAAGAACATTTGAACAATATACTCGTAATACACTAGATATATCTGCAGTCCCAATTATCAAAAAGCTAAGCCATTTACCTGTAATTGTAGATCCTTCTCATGCTGCTGGAAAATGGGATCTTGTAGAGAGTCTATCTCTAGCTAGTATAGCTGCAGGAGCAGATGGATTAATCATTGAAGTTCATCATGAACCAGAAGTTGCATTTAGTGATGGAGCACAATCACTGAAACCAAAAACATTTGATGCATTAATGAAAAAAGCATTAAAAATAAAAGAAGCTATTAGTGACCTATAAAAAAAAGATTATCCAAACGGATAATCTTTTTTATATCAAATCTTTTAATACAACAGTTTGTGTTCTATCAGGACCTACACTAAATATTGCCAATGGGATTCCAGCTAACTCACTAACCTTGTTTAAATACCCTTGAGCATTTTGTGGTAAATCGCTGAATGAAGCTACTTTTGTAATGTCTTCTTCCCAACCTGGAACCTCAATATATACAGGCTCACATAACTCAAATTCCTTTATTGATGCTGGAATATAATCAATTATATCTCCATTTAATTTATATGCTACACATATTTTTAATGTTTCAATACCAGATAATACATCTAAAAGCATAACACTTAATCCAGTAATACCGCTAATACGCTTTGTATGTCTTAATACAACAGTATCAATCCATCCAATTCTTCTTGGTCTCCCTGTGGTTGTTCCATACTCATGACCTACTTCTCTAATTTTGTGAGCAACTTCATCTTCAAATTCTGTTGCAAAGAATCCACTACCAACTCTAGTCGAATATGCTTTTGTAATCCCTACAACTTCGTTAATAAATTTAGGGGAAACGCCTGCATTAAGCGGTACAGATGCAGCTGTTGGTGAACTTGATGTTACAAAAGGATATGTCCCATGATCCAAACATAAAAGTGCTCCTTGAGCTCCTTCAAACAGTACTTTTTTATCCTCATCAAAACTTTTATTTAAAAGTAGGCTAGTGTCAGTTACAAAAGGACTTATAACTTTTGCGTACTCTTTATATTCATCAAACACTTCTTCAACACTAAACTCAGGTTTACCGAATAATACAAACAGTTTATTGTAATATGCTAAATTATCAGTTAATTTTTCTCTAAATACTTCATCATCAATAAAATCACATACTCTTATTCCAATTCTGCTTGCTTTGTCTGTATAAGCTGGACCAATTCCTTTTTTAGTTGTTCCTACTTTTTTGGAATCCTCTTTAAGTTCTTCTAATAACCCATCTAACTCAATATGGTATGGTAATATAATATGTGCTCTATCACTTATTGCTAAGTTATACTCATCTACTCCGCCTTGTTTAAGCATTTCCAGCTCTTCTAATAATGCTTTTGGATTAATTACCATTCCGTTTGCTAATACATTAATCGCTTCTTTTCTAAATATCCCAGAAGGTATTAAATGTAGCGCAAACTTCTTACCATCAAATTTAATTGTATGTCCAGCGTTGTTCCCACCTTGAAATCTTACTACAACATCAGCTTTTTCAGCTAAAAAGTCTGTTATTTTCCCTTTTCCTTCGTCGCCCCACTGTGTTCCTACTACTACAATCCCGCTCATAATAACCTCCTAAATTTTATTTGTTATGTCTCTAGCTATCCAAACACCATTTGCTCCAGCTTGCGCTAAACCACGTGTTATTCCAGCTCCATCTCCACCAAAATATAATCCATTTACTGGTGATTCAAAATATTCATTTACTTTTGGTCTTGCACTATAAAATTTTGCTTCAACACCGTAAAAAATAGTATGTTCAGATGCAATCCCAGGTGTTACATTATCTAATGCCTCTATCATTTCAATAATTGATTTCATTGTATTGTATGGTAATACCAACCCTAAATCCCCAGGAACCGCTTCTTTAAGTGTTGGATTTACAAAACCTTCTTTTAATCTTTTGGCTGTTGTTCTTCTACCTCTTTTAATATCACCATACTTTTGTATAATAATTGAACCATTACTAAGTTTATTGGCCAATTTACTAACTTCGTGTGCAAATTCGTTTGGTTGACTAAATGGTTCGTTAAATGTGTGAGAAACAAGCAATGCGAAGTTAGTGTTTCTACTTCCCAGTTTAGGATCTCTATAAGAATGCCCATTGGCTAACATTGTTCCACTATGGTTTTCAACTACAACATGTCCACTTGGGTTAGAACAAAATGTTCTAACTGTGGTACCAACACTTGTTCTAAAGATAAACTTACCTTCATATAAGTGTTCGTTGATTTCCTCCATTATTTCATCATTTGTTTCTACTCTTACACCAATATCGACTTGGTTGGCTACTTTCGGTATATCATATTTATTACATAATTTAGTTAACCAAGCTGATCCATCTCTTCCTGGTGCAATAACAACTTTAGAAGAATTTACAATATCCCCATTCAATCTAACACCCTTAACAAAGCCATTTTCCACTATTATATCTGTTACTTCAGTTTTATATCTCATATCAATTGTTAATACTAGTTCTTCGTATATCTTCTTTAATATCTCAAGATTTTCCTCTGTACCTAAATGTCTTACTTTTGCTCTTAATAATTTTAACCCTGAGGCTAAACCTCTTTTTTCAATGTCTTTTACTTCTTTGGTTGTAGGGTCTGTTATTTTCCTTGTAGCTCCATGTTTAAGGTTAATGCTATCAACATATTTAATTAACTCTTCAACTTGATTACGCTCCATATATTCGGTCATCCAGCCACCAAATTCACTAGTAATGTTAAACTTCCCATCAGAATATGCTCCTGCACCACCAAAACCGTTTGTAATAGAACATGCTGGGTAGCATCCGCTAACCCCTTCTCTATTAACTGGACATTTATTTATTTTTTTATCTAGGATTGGGCATTTTCTAGAATATATATCTAATCCTTTATCCACTAGCAATATTTTAAGTTTTGGATTCTTTTCCTTTAACTCATAACAAGTGAATATACCCGTTGGTCCTGCCCCAACTACAATTACATCATAATTATACTCCATCGTAATACCTCCTAAAAAATAAAAAACGTACCTATAAATAGGTACACTAGTAACGTACAAATTTATTTTGTTTTGGTACGTCGTTTTTGATATTTTCCAATTGTATATTAACAAATATAAAAATAGTTGTCAATATGTAATAATAATTTGTTTATCAAACAATTTAAAAAAAGGCTATAATTAGCCTTTTTCCACTCTATATAAGCTCTAATAATTCTGTGATGTAATATAAGTAATGTTTACTTAATTTTATAGTATCTAAAATGATATTCAGGTGATTTTCTTTATATGTAAAGCGAATAAATTTGCTAATATCATTGGCCTTCATAAATAAAAATTCTCCGTTGATGTTTTTTGAATGTTCAACATCTATTACGAATGTTACATTATTTTTTGTTTCTCTTATTTTTTCTACACCCTTTTGCACACTGAGGTATTCAAAGAGTTTTTCATGCATGTATAAAACAATATCATTGTTGGGTTTACCAAATCGATCTGTAAACTCTTCAATTAATTCTTTAATATCATTATTTGATTTAATCAAAGCTATTTTTCTATGCATTTCAACTTTAACAAAATCATTTGTTATATAATTAGAATCTATATATTTGTTTACTCTGACTTTGATTGGAGAGGTTTCAACTTCAACTTCTTCTTTTTCTCCTCTTTGAATCTTAATTTCATCTTTTAACATCTCTAAATATAGGTCTATCCCAACACTATCCATAAACCCTGATTGTTCAGTACCTAAGATGTCTCCCGCTCCTCGAATTGATAAATCTCTAATCGCAATTTTAAATCCACTTCCTAGTTCAGTAAACTCTTTTATTACTTTTAATCTCTTTACAGCTTCCTCATTTAGT
>Ga0102814_10002745_pt1 | contig 11787 bp, 4 predicted proteins | sample ColrivemetaGS741_FD_79112 | JGI IMG/M metagenome (GOLD analysis project Ga0102814, IMG submission 79112) | Estuarine microbial communities from the Columbia River estuary - Flood tide ETM metaG S.741 | ecosystem: Environmental > Aquatic > Marine > Intertidal zone > Estuary | place: USA: Columbia... | reverse complement strand
TTTCCTTCGTACCAACAACGTACCTTGTTCGATGTTCTTCGATAAACATCGAACAAAGACGAACAAGTATCGAACGAAGTAGCATCTTGGTACGAACAAGGGTAGAAGAAAACTACAACAACGGCTTTGATTATAAATGAAAATACATTGATGCTTTGTTTAGATTTCTCTCTTAACTCAAATAAGTAATAATCGATTTTTCAGGGTTGCTTAGAGCTTCGTTAGGTGAGAGATTTTGTATTTCCTGAACGTTATTTTTGAAATCTCATTCAATTAAATCAATTAATTAAAACAAATACACTATTTTCCTTAATCCCTAAAAATATGTAAATTCGGGGCTTGAATTGGTTCACTACTATTCAGTTCATTTCAACTAAAGTGTTTATTTTTGTGAAAAAACGATACCGTTTATCTTTTTTAGCTGTTTTCTTTTTGGGATTTATTTCCGTTTTACCAGTGTTTGCTCAACCACAGCAATTACCTGTTGATTTCATGAACATTATGGAGTCTCCAAAACAATTTCGTTTTGCATTAGCTGAAGGCAGCTCTCGTGAAGCCGCATTGTCAAATGCTCGAAAACAATTAGTAGAGTCTATTTTTGTGCGTATCGATGCTTCCGTTGAAGTGAGAAAAAAGGAGACTGATGAAGGATTTAGTGAAGATTATAGCTCTGTTCTGCAAACCTCATCCAAAATGTCTCTTTCAGGTTTACGCGATTTGACTCATCAAGAAGGGGATACATTTTATGTATTGGCTTATATAACCAACGGGAATTTGCAAAAGTCTTTAGATAATTGGAAAACTTCTGTTTTGCAATGGGTCAGTTTAGGAGAACAAATGGAACAACGCGGTTTGGCCGCACTTTCTCTCCGTTCTTATTATTCAGCTTATTTAGCAGCTTCAAAATTGTATCCCGAGCCAATTAGTTATCAGTTTTTTGATAGGGCTGACGAAGCGACTGATATCGTCCCAATATTATATGAAAAAATTACGATGGTTTTAAAAAACATCGAAGTTGAGCCTGAACCGCCTGTGTACGATGGTATAATGAAAGAATATGTTGTAAAACTAAATCCGCGAGTTTTTGGAAAACCTGTAAAGAACTTGGAAGTCGGTTATGAAAGCCAGGATGGATCAATGTGGGTTCCGCCGGGTGGAGATGGAGTTTATGTTCCTATTTTTAATCCGCCTGCATCCACACAAAGTACAGTAGCCGCTTTTTTTTCACCTCATGAACGTTCTTATTTAGAGGGACATTCTGAATTATCTGCTTTTGCCTATTTACCTCCAGAAGATGTACTAACGGTAAAGAAATTGATCAAAGTAGACTTTACACCTCTGATTTCAATAGATTTTACTACTAAAATAGAAGAATTATCGGCAGGTTTTACTCCGAAATTTAAACACATTAGTCCGGTTTCATTTACTTGGGATTTTGGCGATGGAAATACGGGTTTAGGTCCAAATGTTACGAATTTGTACGCGAAACCAGGTGTCTATGAAGTTAAATTGACTTTAAATGAATCTGAAGATTTAGTTATTTCAAAAAAAGTGTTCATTGGTGTTGAAGAAGCTCAAGCATTGGCTGAAACAGCAACTACCCCTCCCATTCAAGATACAAGTAGGTCTACACAAAATACAGAATTAGCACCTGTCACTCCAAACCCAGTTGTCCCAACACCAATACCAACGGTTGTTACTCAAACCTTACCTGAATCGGTTACTGAGCCAGAGGTTCAACCAAGTCCTGAACCTGCAGAACCAGAAAAACCGGCAATAGTTTTAACTGAGATTGATTACAACATTTCTTCTCTCATTTCTGAAAAAATTAAAGTAGGGATGAAAACCAATGCAGCCTTTAAATGGTTAGATTCTAAAAAAAGAGAAGGCGTTTTGTATATCGGTAGAAAAAATACAGATTTTGTTGATGCTGAAGGTGCAGTAGTCATCATTGCGAATCCTAAAACTAATGTGGAAGATATATTAGTTTTTAGAAAAGGTGTATTTGGTCAACTTAGTGAAAAGAAACAACTTGAAGATCTTTCTTCTTATAAAGGGAAAGTGGCCATTTGGGTTGTTGTAAAAGAGTAATTATTTAACTAATCTAAAATCAGTTTTTAATCGTAATTGACGAATTAATAGAACGGTTTTCTTAATCTTCTTAAAAAGAGTTTAGAGTAAAAGTGAAAAAAATGAGTACTCTCTAAATGAAGAAGAGAATGAAGTCGTTTAACGAAACCAAATACTTTGTAGAGTTTTGAGTTTATTTAACTCTACAAAAAAACAGTTTTAAAATAAGTAGCAAACTAGAAAAACTTAAAATGAATCAAACATCAGCAAAAAAAATGGTACTGTTAACACTGTTAATAGGGTTTTTAAGTGCAATCTCTTTATCAGCACAGGTGTTGACAACCGTAAAGTTAAATGGTGGCGCACCTGCATTGCGTGAAAAAGTCACAACGAATTTGAATACTTTTTTCAAATCATTAGCTGTAAAAGAGCAAATTCCGAATTCCATTTTGGGTGAACAGGGCAAAAAAAATCTAGCAGAGTTGATGAATGTTAATTTATTTGCTTGTAATGAACCTGAGCTGACCTTGAATTTAACTTTATTAGCCGGTGGTGATTTTGAAGTCCGTTCTATCCCAGTAAGTATGGCTGGCTCAGAAGCCGTAGAAGAATTAGTACTCAATTTTGATAAAAACGCTCAAATTATCGCTGCACGTTTTGCCATGGAAGAGCATAATATGATGGATGTTCTTAATGCCGAAGACATTGATGATTATGAACGTAGGCAGATTATTCTACAGTTTTTGGAGTTATATCGTACCGCCTATAACCGTAAAGATGCGGATTATATTGAATCTACTTTTAGTGAAGGAGCAGTTATTATTGTTGGTCAGGTTTTGAAACCTAAAAAAGGGGATCAAATTAACTTAGACAATTCATCCATTTCTCGTGATAACATCAATTTTATTCGATACAGTAAAAAAGAATACATTGGTCGCTTGCGTGATGTTGTATTTAAAAATAGTAAGTACATTGCGGTATCCTTTTCAGAAGTTGAAATAAAACAACATCCTAAGATTAAAGAAATTTATGGTGTTAGTTTAAAACAACGTTGGAATTCAGGTTCCTATTCCGACGAAGGTTATATCTTTTTGATGATCGACTTTAAAATTCCAACTGAACCTGTAATTCACGTTCGTTCATGGCAACCAGAGAAGTTTAAAGATGGTTCAATAGTAAATTTGTATGATTTCCCCGTAATTGAGTAAGAGAAGAGCAATGAAGAAAATGAGTTTAAATTTAAAATATATAGCGCAATTGTCTTTTTTGACATTCGGAATTCTCTTTTTGATAACAATAGATTTGGTTAAAGCACAGAAAAAAGATGATTTTGCGATGGAGCAAATGTGGTTCATCTTTAGTGATTGGCAAAAAACGACAGGCACAAAAGTTACGTGGGCGCCTAAGAAAGGTCAACGAAGTGTTGTTATTGCAGAATCTAAAAAAAATGGATTGCTAAAAGCTGACTTAGTTGATGGTAAAATTAATGCCTTGTACTTTTCAAAAGATGAGTTTTCTGCTTGGCCAACACCTGAAGATCGGGCGATTGGTAAGTTTATAGGAAAGTTATTATTCGCTTTTGAATCCAGAAATTCGGGATTAGTAAAAGATGTTCTTTTTGAATACAGCATTGAACTCAGTCAAAATGGGTACACTAATCAAAATGAATTGGTTGAAGAATTTTCAAAATTAAGAACAGTTGAAGTAGAGTCTATCAATAAAAATATTGTTGATGAGCAAACAGAGCGAAATGTTGTTTTTAAAGGTGGGAAAAAGAGTTATACCGCACGAGTGCAAAATCCATTTGGAAACCCAGTTGGCGATATGGTTTCTCGTATAAAACAATTTCAGGAAGAATTAGATAATCCTGAAAGTATTGGACTGGAAAGTTTGGGACATGAGAAATTGTGGAAAAAAACGGCTGAGAATAAACTTGAATACGCGCAAGAACAGTATAAACAATTTGGAAGCCCAAGATATTCAATAACACAAGACACTACTGGAAAATGGATAGTAAGTAGTCCCAAAAGAGTAGAAGAAAAAGTCTTATTGATATCATTATATCCTGACACCTTAGATATTGATTATGAAGTTCCTGCTGAAGTTACAGTAACTATAAAAGGCTTAGAAAAATCAGAGAAAACGATGAATGGGGAAGAATTCTTGTATTTGTGGAAAGAACTAACCAAACATTATGAAATTTATTTACATCAAAGTGATAAAGTAGAAGTCATCAATCCTGAAAAATCAATGCTCATCTTGAAATCAGATGAAGGTTTTTATCATTTTGTTTCTATAAGACATAAAAGAAATGGGGATACTTGGGAACGCATGGAAATAAATATGTATCCATTTATTGATGAATAGCATTTTATAGGTAATTTGTAAGACTTTAAACTCATTTAATGAACCAGAAAAATCGATTCTTTCTGGTTCAAAAATGAAAATAAAACTGTTAGTCCATTTGCTGTTTGGAACTAAATAGGAGCACTAAATAGTTGTTTATGTGAAGAGTTTTAAATCGGATTGATCTTGATTGAAGTGTAGAATAAATTAATTCAGAGAAACAAAATAAAATCCGTCAGGTTTTTCTAAGTAAAAATATTGGTAGTAAATAACAATTTAAAATTTCGGACTTGAACATATTATTTGTAATTATTCCTTACAAATTAGTGTAAAACGTAGATTACGAGCTTGAATCGAGTATTTCTATATTTCAGAGTCTTGGGGATTTTACTAAAGAATTGTTTTTTATGAGATATTAGCAAATAAACATATTTAGTATAGATAAGTAAATTCGGTGTCGTAAATGCTTTAACAGTGTTAAATCAGGTCTTTATGAGATAGAATTATTACTTTAATTTTTTATATTAAACAACAATTATTCTAAAAACCGATTTACCCAAACAGTGTGTCACAATTGAACTCTTCAGGAAAGTACATAAAATTAGCAACGGTACTAATTTTTTCTGTTTTTCTAACTCTACTTGTAGCGTCAACTTCTTTTTCACAATCTCTGCAAAAGCTTGAATTTAAAGAAGTAAAAGATGCGCCTACACTAATTGAGCGAGAGAAAGCAGTACTCTATATTCGTTCAACAGTTCCAAATATTTTTGTAAACTCAACCAATCCCAACTATACATTCAGGAAAGTTCGTGGAAAAGAAGGAGAATGGGTACTCCGTATCAATCCCAGTGAGTCTTATATGATAAGTATAGGTTCTAGAGGATTTTTGAGTACGGTACCACAACGTTTTGTGTTGAGATTAAAAGAAGTACAGGTTTGGGAAGTAAGTGCTGTAAAATCGGATATTGTAATCCAAGAAGGAACGGGAAAGTTAATGGTTTCAGGAACTCCAGCTGGTGGTGTAATAGAGTTAGATTATATACCAACTTCCTTAAAAGTTCCAGGAACTTTTGAACGAATAAAGTCGGGAATGCATAATGTTCGCATTTTATCGGATAATATTTATTCAGTTCCCGTTGATTATCAAGTTTTGATTGAGCCTGATAAAACATTTGAATTAAAAACAGATGATAAACAAGAGGCAGGGTTTCTTGCAATAAATACAGAAGGCATTTCGAAATTGGTCATCAATGAATCGGTTGTAATTGAGAATGGAATTCAAAAGTTTAGTCAACTACCCTATCAAAATTCTTTTAAAAGACCTATGGTAGTGCTGAAAGTGCCAATACAAAAAAAGAATTATATCGAAATTTATGAACCGAACTATTTAACCTATAAAGACTCTTTAGAGGTGAATAATGGAGACTCCTTAAAAGTAAAAGGGGAGCGGGCTGAATTGATATTTAAAGACGATAAGTTTACTTCTGTAATGGTAAATAATAAATCATTTTTGTTCTCCGGAAACGTTGTTTCTAATTTTCAATATCGTTTTAAAAGAGTTGGCGATATTTATACGGTTTATGTGCCAACCTACGATGTCGTGAAAATTTCAATACAAAAACCATTTTATTATCCATTCGAAGATGAGTTTACAGTAAGTGCCGGTGAAGAGAAATATTATGCACCGGATTTAAAACCAGTTATGACACAAGTTCGTTTTACATCAAAAACGGATAGTGTAAACATTTTAGGTTCAAACAATTGGGTAGAAGATCAAGCTGTTAAGTATGATACCTTAGGGCTTAGTAATGAAGTTCTGACTATTCCAATTGGGAATTATAAGTTCAAGTTTGCCAAAAAAGGGTACGATAATGAGTTTAATGAGCAGTTAATTAATCAACAAACCATTGGAACTGTTAAAGAAATAAAAGTGAAAATGCTTAAAAGCAATCGCTTATTCACCTGGAAACGATTTTTCTTCCTAGCCATTTTAGGCGGCGGCGGATATGCAGCTTATGAATTTTTACTGAAACCAAGTCCGGGTTCACAACCTTTGGTTTTCCCAGATCCACCAAGTTTCCCTACGGGTAATTGAGGTTGTTTATGAAAGTATTACCTATTCAACACAATTTAGAAGCGCGTCTCGTTCAAAAAAACTATTCAATGATCTGTTTTATGACAATATTTTTAAACAAAATAAATTCTTCATTTGCTCTTAATGCGAGAAAAAGTGTGTTTTTACTTACACTTTTATCAATTTTAGCATGTGGAATGGGTTCAAAAGCAATTGCTCAGAATGGAATTCAAAAAGAAAATGCAATTAAAGTCGACTTAGTTTCATCAAATGACTTAAAGAATGAAGATGTTATTAACGGAATAGACAAGACTCAGAATCCTCAAATTACTGTAACCGATGGAACGAGAGATGCCTCGTTTAATACTGGTACAGGTGTAAATTCAAACATCCAAGCCCTTGCTATTCAAGATGATGGAAAGATCCTCTTGGGTGGAGTCTTTACTTCTTTTAATGGAACCGCAGCAAATCGAATTATTCGTTTAAATGCAGATGGAAGTGTAGATAATTCATTCGTTTATGGTTCTGGTTTCGATGAGGCTGATGTATATGTCTCAGCAATATTGGTGCAAAGTGATGGTAAAATTCTTATTGCAGGTTCGTTCACTAGATATAATGGAACGAACGCCAATAGAATTGTTCGGCTTAATGCCAATGGAAGTGTAGATACTTCTTTTAGTTATGGAACAGGTTTCGATCAATTAACAACGATTCTTAAACAACAAGAAGATGGGAAAATTATAGTTGGAGGTCGTTTTACAACGTACAAAGGTGTAACTGCTAATCACATGATAAGACTAAACCTTGATGGAAATCTAGATAATACATTTAGTACCGGCTCTGGGTTTAACAATTTCATTAGTGATATTGTAATTCAACCGGACGGGAAATTTATCGTTGGAGGATCTTTTGAAAGTTATGCAGGAACAACTACCGCTAATCGTATTATTCGTTTGCAATCGAATGGTAGTGTTGATAATACATTTACAATTGGTTCTGGTTTTGATAGTGTCGTCACCACAATTGCATTACAAGAAGATGGTAGAATTATAGTTGGTGGCCTCTTCGCAAATTATAATGGAAGAGGAGCTAATCGATTTGTTCGATTAAAAGACAACGGGGAATTCGATTTTTCTTTTGGTTCAGGCTTAAATAACAATCTGAATAAAGCTGTAATTCAGGACGACGGAAAAATTATTTTGATTGGAAGGTTTACATCATTTAATGGAACCGCAGCCAATCGATTAATTCGTTTAAATATGAATGGTAGTGTTGATACTTCTTTTGAATATGGAACGGGATTTAATGACACAGCTGAACTTCTAGAGATTCAAGCCGACGGAAAGTTGGTAATTACTGGTAGATTTTCAACGTATAATGGATCTTCTGCAAATCGACTTATTCGTTTAGATGTTGAGGCAGCCCCCTCAACCGCAGCACCAATACCAACTTTTGCTGCCGAAAATGTAATATCAGTTTTTAGCGATTCCTATACTAATCTTACTGAAACAAATCTAAATCCGTTTTGGTCACAAACAACACAAGTTACATTTGCAGAAATTTCTGGTAACAATACTATGAAATACAGCAATTTTAACTACCAAGGGATTCAATTAGATGAAGCGAATCATGTTGATGTGTCTGGAATGGATTATTTGCATTTAGATTACTGGACAGAAAACTCTACAGAGTTAAAAGTCTATTTAATTAGTCCTGGTCCTGTTGAGGTTCCTTATTCTCTTACCGTTCCAACAAGCGGTTGGAATAGCATTGATATACCTCTTTCTGAATTTGATCCGGTTGTTTTATCGGATGTTTTCCAATTTAAGTTTGAGGGAAATGGAACAATTTATTTAGATAACTTATTATTTTTTAAGGAAGAACAAAGTAGCTCAGTGGCGGGGATTGATTGGGAGATTCAAACATCTGCGGCTGATAATCAATGGCTTGATGTAACCTATGGGAATGGACTTTTTGTAGCAGTTAGTAATACTGGAGTTGGCAATCGAGTTATGACAAGTCCTGATGGGATAAACTGGACAATAAGAAGTTCAGCCGCTGATAATAATTGGTTTGGAATTACCTATGGAAATGGACTCTTTGTTGCTGTTTCTTATTCAGGGACTGGCAATCGCGTAATGACGAGTCCCGATGGGATAAATTGGACGATAAGAAATTCACCAGCAGATAATCAATGGCTAGATGTAACCTATGGAAATGGGCTCTTTGTTGCAGTAGCAAATACAGGAATTGGCAACCGAGTAATGACAAGTCCAGATGGGATAAATTGGACAATAAGAAATTCAGCAGAAGATAATACTTGGTATGGAGTGACTTACGGAAACGGACTGTTTGTTGCTGTATCTTCAGCAGGAAGTGCGAATCGAGTAATGACGAGCTCTGATGGAATAACTTGGACAGCAAGGTCAACTCCTGTTGCTAATGACTGGCGCTCAGTAATTTACGGAAATGGAATGTTTGTTGCTATCGCGTCATCAGGAAGTGGCGATCGTGTTATGACCAGCTCTGATGGAATTAATTGGACATCTAGAGTATCGTCTTCTGATAATTCTTGGTTTTCAGTAACGTATGGAAGTGGACTCTTTGTCACTGTAGCTTGGTCGGGAACTGGCAATCGTGTTATGACCAGCCCTGATGGGATAAATTGGACCTCTAGATCCTCTGCTGTGGATAATAATTGGTATGGCGTAACCTATGGAAATGGACTTTTTGTTGCAGTAGCTTCATCAGGAACTGGAAATCGAGTTATGACTTCAGGGACATTCACTCCAGAAGCAACTTCAACTCCAAGCATCACCTTCCAAGCCGATATGCGATCTTTATTAAAAGAAGGCATTTTCAATCCAAGTACAGAAACCATGAACGTTGTCGGAAATTTTGATGATAATGGAGCAACCGATTGGTCGACACATTTTGAGTTAACAGAAGGAGAAACGGTCGATTCTATTTGGACAACATCAGTTACAATTAATAACCCAAGTACAAGTTTCAGTTACAAATACAAAATATTATCAGATAATGTAGCCCGATATAATAACTCAGGTTGGGATTCACCAGCTTTTTGGTTAGGTGATAATAGAGTTGTAGAAAAACCAGCAAGTAATCTAGTTCTAGACCCTCTATTTCCTGCTATTCACTTATTAAATGGAGAGCCAAATAATAGAATTGATAATTCACTATATATACCATTGAATGAAATAAAAAACTACGACATTTCTGGTTTAGATGATCCCGATTTCTTTGCAATTACAGTAAATGAAGGTGATATTGTTGAAATTTTTACCGAACCTGAAGAAGGAATTGATCTTGATTTAGATTTACATGTAATTATTGAAGGGATTAGAACTCGTATAGCCTATTCCGATTATAATGATGGATTCGGTTCAGAAAAAGTGGTTTTTACAGTACCTGAAAATGCAGATGGGAATCCAGCTGGAAGTAAAACGATTAATTTTCGAGTGGCTCATTATGTAAATCAAACCTATATAGAAAAGACTAAAGGAGATACTAAACCTCGAGTTTCTGCAGAATCTGGTAATTATTCAGTTTTTACAACTGCATTGGCTCCGCAATTTGATGGTCCAAGTCAGATTTCAGCACAAGTTGAATCAGATACTGTAGTAACGCTATCTTGGTCAGAGGTTACCGGTGCAAGTAATTATCGTCTTTCTGTTTCAAGAAGAAAAAATTTCTTTCAGTTTTATGCTAGTGGTAGTATAACAGATGTTGAATATAGTGGAACCTCAGCGGTCTTAAATCTGCCAACAGATAGTGTGTGGTATTATTACCGAGTTAGAGCGTTTAATAATGCTGGCGAAACAAGTCGGTTTTCAGCAGTAGACAGTTTTTACACTCTAAATCAAGTTCAAATTGATTTGAATTCTGACTTAGTAGCTCATTATATATTTGAAGGAAATGCAGTTGATATTACTGGAAATAATCTAAATGCAACTACTATTGGAACTGTCGATTTCCCTGAAGGCAGATTGGCAAATACTCAAACTGCTCATTTTGATGAACAAGGGGAATATATTAGTGTACCAGATAATAGTCTATTTCGAATAGAGCGTGATCTTACTATTTCGGCATGGGTAAACAATCAAAATTCTGAAATTAATTATGTTTTAACAAAAGTTTATAATACAACTGAAGGACCATATACCAGTTTTGGAATGAATGCACATGGAAATGCAACGGGTACTGACCCTCGATTTGTGTTTTCAATCAATTCAGTAAATTCAGGCGAAACTTTTTTAAATGATATCGATCAATACAATTATAATCAGTGGTACCATGTTGTAGGAACCTATGATGGTTCTTTCATGAGATTATATGTTGATGGAGTATTGAAGGCCGAAGAGCAAAAAGTTGGTAACATAGAGTATACTAGTGAGGCTATTTTTATTGGTGATAATCCTTCAGCTGGAACTACCTATCAAGGTCATGTTGATGATGTTCGTTTATATAGTAGAGCTCTAAGTGCTAGAGAAATTGAAACTCTCTACGCAATTGAAAGTCAGCCTGAAATTTCAGTATGGCCTGGAGATACAAATACAGATGGAAAAGTTTCTAGTTCAGATTTAATTCCAATAGCTCGTTTTTATGGTGAAACAGGTACATCTTCGGAGGAAGGAATTACTTGGCAAGAAACCAAACGGCAAGCTTGGGTATTAGACTATGGCTCAGCTGCAAGAGTTCATGCAGATACGGACGGAAATGGAGCCGTTGAAGCTGCCGATATTTTAGCGCTTTATGCCAATTATGGAAATACAACTTCAATTCAGAAACGAAAAAATGCTGTTGGATTGGCTCTAAATCAACCCGAAATTAAATTACTATTTAATTTAAACCCAATTGAAAGTAATCAAACACAAGTTTCCATTGCTTTAGAAAATTCAGAATCGATTCCCGTAAAAGGGCTAAGTCTTAAAATTGGAAATCCTGCATTTTCAGTGCTTGATGAAGAAGTTTCAGGTATAGAATTAAATGATGAGTATCCAAAATCCTTAGCTTGGTTTAGGTCGAATTCAAATAAAGCACAAATAGATATTGCTTTTGGCTCTACAAAATCGACAGATTTACCAGAAAATGGATGGATTGCCTCATTTACCATTCCTCTTAGTATTGAAAGTTTAGAAGCAAGTACCTTTACGGTTTCATCCTTAAAAGGGATAGACGCAAACGGAAATGCTCTAAATGTTAAAGCGACTTGGAATCGCATTCAAACAGCAAATGAATCAGAATTAAATGCTGAGATTCCAACAAAAACATTCGTT
>Ga0102814_10002743_pt1 | contig 11790 bp, 3 predicted proteins | sample ColrivemetaGS741_FD_79112 | JGI IMG/M metagenome (GOLD analysis project Ga0102814, IMG submission 79112) | Estuarine microbial communities from the Columbia River estuary - Flood tide ETM metaG S.741 | ecosystem: Environmental > Aquatic > Marine > Intertidal zone > Estuary | place: USA: Columbia... | reverse complement strand
TTTATTTAAACAAAATAATATATTAAAAAATATATACATACCTGCTGGAGAAATGGCAGGTGCTGAAGAACATGTACAATATAAAGTAGATGTACCAGATTCAACATTAACAATACCATACGGCAAAAACAACTGGCGCCCTACACAAGAAATTTTAGTACACAACAATGAAAATAACTTATCAGTAACAACATTAACAAGCACAGGTGAATCAACTACAAAAGAATCTGCAGACGGTGAAGTAATGATACTAGGTGTTAATCAACAAATTACATTTAAAAGTTTAAGTAGTATGACATTATCAATTGAGTCACACGGTACAACTATTACAAATAATACACCAGGTTGGATAGACACTTATACATCATCAGCTGGTTTAATATTTTTAGAAACAAGCGGATCAAGTAATAATACTAGATTTAATTTAGTAGGAAATGGTAATACAGTAATTCAAACATTTGTTGTATCTGAACAATGGGATAATTTATTTTATAATATAACAATAGATGGTAAAAGAATTGACCAATCTAATTTAACAATAAATGAAACAACAATTGATATAGACGCAAGTGTTCTTAATAAAAATAGTTTGGTTGATTTATATTTTAGAAATGTAGACTTAGCAAACAAAACAATTAACAATAGTTTACCAGATGTACACAAACATAATGCAAACAACAAAGCTATTGAAACTTTTACTTTAAGTGAAACATTAGATCATTGGGTAGACAAACTAAACACATTGCCTGGGTTTGATGGGAAAGTATTTGAAGAAAATAATTACCAAAGCATTCCACATACATCACACTACGGTGGCACAATCTTTATGCATAAAGATATTAGTATAATGCACGACATTAATTACTCATCAAACGAATTAAGTGTAACTGGTGCATTAGTAGAACAAGCAAACGAGTTTGTGGCATTTAGACAACGAGTATCTGCACAAGCAAGAAGAATTTGGTCTGTGGGTGCTAGTACTGTACAAGAATTAGCCGACAATGCTATATACGAAGTTACAAGAAATCAACAGGATCACGGACTATACAAAGAATCAAACATGCTTTATATTAAGGGTGAAGACTACCAAACCTTTACACTAGAAGGTGATGCTATAACTGATTTCCCTAAAACATTTAATACACGATTCTTAATCAACGGTGATAAGAATATTAGAGATCATGTTTATGTTTACTTAACAGAAGACAATGGCAGTGAAACACAAATAAGAAGATTATTATTAAAAGACACAGACTACACATTCATAGGCAAGACAGTTACATTAACATTAAATTATGCAGCCTATGATAGTTTAAAAACCAAACCAACAGTAGAAGTATACTATACACACATGGACGAACAAAGTTTTGTTCCAACCAGTATGGTAAAACTTGGACTAGCATATGGTATAGAACCACAAGTAGATAATAATATATTATATACACACGACGGTAAAGAGATAGATGTTACTGGACAAGATTTAATTAATATTAATGCTCCTACATTTAATCCAGTTAACGCAGTAATATTTGAAATGGAAAAACGCATATTTGCAGGACTAGTTAAGCAAGATGCAATGTACAAAGACGAAGCACAGGGCAGAACAAAATACAGTGCGTATAATAATTATTTGCCTTCTCAACATAGACATACTTGGTATTCATTAGCAGATTTAAATAATTATTTAGAAAAGCATTACTATAAATGGGCCAAGCAAAACAATATTACAAGTTTTAATACATCAAATTATTTTGAAACAAACAATTCATTTACTTGGAATTACAGTACTATAACAATCAACAATGGATATAAGAACCAAGCACTTCCAGGTCATTGGAAAGGTGCATACATGATGTTGTTTGGAACATGTACTCCACATCTTACTCCGTGGCATATGCTAGGTTATTCATTTAAACCAACATGGTGGGACGCCGAGTATAATTGGGATACAAAGAGAACCGAATTACTAAACGCACTACAACTTGGCACATATACAAACCCTACATCTTTAAAAGAATCGCAGGATATTAATGTTGCTAGACATTATTGGGATTGGGATAATCATTGCCCAGTTAATCCAGCTGGTGAACTACGAGATCCTAAGTTTGTATTAGATCCAAATTCAACACTTGCGGCCATTGACAAAGAGCAAGAGTTTGTATTTGGTGACTGGGGACCAGTTGAGTATGAATGGAGAGCAAGTGCATTAGGACAAGCAGTAACAGTTGACGCAGTATTAAAACTTAATCCTGCAAAGGCTTGGACAGACTTTTTCCAACCAGGACAGTCTCAACAATTCTTAACAAGTGATTTTTATAAAACGCCAGGTAACATATATGGCAATTCGATTGAATACATACAAGTAAACTCATCACCTAGTACATTAGAACGCAATGGTTCTTTTGTAATGCTAGATGACGACTACAGTACAATTGGCGCTGCAACATACGATTTAACAGATATAGGTACTCCTGGAAAGATTGACGCGATAAGTGTAATTGATCGTGGATTAAACTTTACAACACAACATATTGTTTCTTATGTTCCATACTATAGTGAACTGCCAACTGGCATTGACTTGTATACAAAATTAAAACCAGTTTCTTTTGTAGCGAATGGAATTGCACAAGCACAGTTTAACTTTATGATTAGACACAGTTTTAATACTAAACTAGATAATCTACATGATAATTTAACTACAAAGTTACAAACAAAACTAAATGGATTTACAAGCAAACACTTGTTAAACATAAATGCAGAAACAAGTAGTGCTGGAGACTTCCAACTTGGAGCAGATGACTTTAGTGTAGAAATGTATAAAGGTACTACTGCAGAATTAGTTACTGCTAGTACATTAACAATTAAAAAAACATTAACCGGTTACACTGTAGAGGGTGTTAGTAATAATGCAAGAGAGTTTAGTTTTTACGAACCAAACCTAGCAGTACCAACAGCTTATACAACAAAAACTATTTTAAATCAATCAGTAAGACATTATAATAATTTTGTTACAGTTCCTAGTATTATTGAATATGATGCCGAACTACAGAAGCTACAAGATGTTTATAACTTTATAAGAGGTTACTGGAAATGGATGGACACAGTTGGATACACACCAGAGTATGACGGTGATAGTTCTGCTTCAGACTTTGTTGCTTGGGCATTTACTGCTGAAGTAGGACAAGGCTATATTCTACAACTAGGTAGAGTAATAAAATATAAACCAAACACTGGTCATGTATATGAATATAATAAATTAGAATATAACAGTAATGATGTGTTAGCATCAGATAGTACACGACTAGATAATACTAGACTAAGTATCAAGCGTGTAGACGGTACAACTACAATTGAAACAAAACAAAAAGAATTTATAGGAAGTGTAACCAGTGCGGTATTAAATTACCAACATGTTATTTTGTTTGAAAATAAAACAAAACTAGCAGTAAATATATTTGACGATGTTAAAAACATATCTCAGAAAAGATTACATGTATCTGGACAAAGAACACAAAACTGGACTGGTGAGAAGAAAGCTCCAGGATATTTAATTGCAGGAAACAGTATTGTACAAAACTTTGATAGTGCAGTCGAAAGCATTAACGATATTTATAGAACAGATGTAGATGAATTTAATAGAACATTTGCAAAAGGAAAAGAACTCACACTAGGAAAATCAGAAGGAATGTTATTAGATGGACTAGGTATTAACGAAAATGTTCTTACAAAATATTATCAAGGAATGATTAGAGAAAAAGGTACACAAGGTGCAATCGAACATGTAGGCAAGAGTACAATATTAAATAATGGAGAAACTAAAGTTTCTGCTTACGAACAGTACATGTTTAGACAATCTACTTTGGGCAATGATGACTTGGAAGATCCGTTAGAGATTGAAATAGTATCAAGTGACATTACATCATCACCACAAGCCATATCATTAGACACTGCAACTACAGAAGCTAATGTAATAAATGCAACATTATCTAGAATTGTTAACGACAAGCCTATTACATTTGAGACACTAGGATATGATGATTCAGAGAGTGATATACTTACAGGTGGTGAGCCGTTGTTTATTGAAACAACATATAGATCATTAAGTTTGCCAGATATGCCAAATGTGTTTGATACTGAAGCTGACTACAATAAAATTCCAACTTGGAATGCTTCAACAAGTTATCAACTAGGTGACAAAGTAAGATACCAAGGACAACTATGGAAATGTAATGTTGACTTTACAGGACTAACAGAAACATCAGGTACTATTTTAGTAAACGGTACTGCAACATATCCAACATTTGCATCAGGTACCCAGGCAATTATTGCTGGAACAACAACTACTTTAGAAAAAACTAATCCTTATTGGACAGATGTTGTTGCCGAAGGTACAGTTGTTAGCCCTACATTTAAAGACACTAAAACATTATTTGTAGATGGAGTACAAATTAACTTTGATAAGAAAGTAGGTGTACCTACTGTTATTGGTCCTGCTATTATGTTAGCAGATGCTAACGGTAGATTATTAGACACCACAGATAGATCAATAACTATTGCAATAAGAAATACAAACACAGGTGACACTGATACTACTATTGATTTTGATTATCCAGATGTAACTGAAACATTTAGTGGAGATGCAACTGAAACAGCATTCACTATTTCACAATCATTAGGCGGAGCCATTGGTGACAATTACGAAATACAAAGTGTAACAGTAGATGGCGTTGCATCAACTGACCCTACAGACTATTCTGTAAGTGGACAAATTATTACATTTACAAGTGCACCTGCAACAGGATCCAATAATATCGTTGTAGTTTTAAATCACATCACATTCCAATTAACACAAGCACAAATTAGAGATAAAATTAATAATGCAAATATTACTAACTTAACATGTACAATTGAAAACATAGGCAGTATAGACAGATTACAACTAAGCTACCAAGACACAGATGTAGAGAACAGCTTGGTACTAAAACCGGGAAGTGGTCCACATGGATCTAACAACTACTATGCAAATAGTGAATTAGGATTTATTACTTCACCAACTGAGAATGTTGAGATAGTAGTAGCACAACAAAAACAAAATCAGTCTACAAGTGTAGACATGACAGTAAATGAAATAGCAGGATTTATTAATGGCGAATCTAATGGAGCATTAGCAAATGTAACTGCTACAGTTGATAGTAATAAGCTAGTAATAACAAAAGCTAATAACACATCAGTTACTAATTTATATTTTTCTGGAAGTGCATGTGCATTATTGGGTATTACAACTGGCACAACAGACTATGTTAACATTGAGCAAGATGTTCCAGTTCCTGCAGATCTTAACTTTGCTATAGACAAGATAAAAATTACATTAGCAAACGCAGGTATTACAGATGTAATAGTTGCAAGAGTAGGTAATGCACTTTCAATATCATCAACTGCTGCGTCATTGACACTTGGTGATACAACCTTTAACAGTAGTGCTGGTATAGTAACAGGCACTGTATTTTCAACTTCAACAAATGTTGCAAATACATTTGCTGACACCAAAACAATAAATGGAATTGAAGTAGATCACTTTACTGTAATAGATACTTCACAAGACCCAGCATTGTTTAACATATTAGTATCCGATGACAGTGATTATAGTGTTGCAACAGTAGGCGGAATTAATACAAAATTCTATAGTTGGAATGTATTCCAAGCACAACAATCAGCAGTACCATTGTTTACAAAACCAGATCCAGCATTAAACACATTAGATAACTTTACTACATGTGGTATATGTGCAGGAACAACAAGTTCAGATGGAAATGATGCAGAAGTAACAACTAATATTCCACATGGATTAACAGTGGGTAGCTATGTTATGTTATTAAATACAACTACCACACCAAACATAGACGGCATACATAAAATAACAAAACTAGGTGAAAAGACTAATGTATTTTACATAGACGAATACATTGAGTCGTGTGGTAATGCAGTATCTGTTTTACCGTTAGTGACTACTAGATTTGCTAGCAAAGATCAAAGAGAAACTGCATTGCTAAGTAACAGTTGGAATTTACCAGTTAATAAAGTAGTATTTGCTAATACTAACCCAACAGGCACAGAAAACCTTAGAGGAACATATGTTAGAATAATACAAAGTTACGATATACATTCAGCAGGTACAACAATCCAAGCAGGTAATTATTATAGAATACAGTCAGTAGGTACTACTGACTTTACAACAATTGGTGCTAGTGCAAACACAGTAGGTACTATATTTGCTTCAACAGGCGCAACCACAGGTACAGGCACTGCTTTAAGAATAGCTTCAACTGAGACACGAAGAACTACTACCAGGCCAACTAATAAAGATATTGATAGCATGGTAATTTATAATCATGTTAACAACCAAGCCAAAGTACAACTTGAAGCATGGGATCCAATGAGAAAGATATTACCAGGTATAGCTAGACAAAACATAGACTATATTAACCACTCAGACAACGCAATATATAACACATCAACTGATGTTAACCAACACATTGACTTAGACACATCTTGGAGTAATGATCAGGTTGGAACAAGATGGTGGGATATTAGTAAGGTTAGATATGTTGATTACGATCAAGGCGATGCTCAATACAAAACAAATCATTGGGGTAGACAAGAGAACGGCAGTGAAATTGTTGTGTGGGAATGGATTAAATCAACAGTAGCACCAGACGATTACGATGAAGAAGTTGGAAAAAATACAGAGATGTTTGGTACTGCTGCAACAGGCGAAGCGTTCTCATACTATGACGAAGTAGCTAAAGAAACACAATATTATTATACAACAGAAGAAGAATGGAGTGAACAAACACTTTCATATAAAACTGTTTATTACTTCTGGGTAAAAAATAAAACAACACTAACAGACACTAGATCACTTTCAGCATATGAGGCTTCTTTAATAATTGATAACCCTACTGCTAATGGTGTTAGTTGGTTTGCTGTTATAAGTGAAAAAGAATTCTTAATAGATAATATTAATTATTATGTAGAAGATAAAAATACTGTAGTACAAATTAATAAAGCAGGTGATAAGTTTAAGTCACACAACGAATGGACAGTCATTACAAAAGACAGTGATATAATTCCAGAATATTATATTAATAGACTGAAAAGAAACTTAGGTGGAAGAAATGATGCTAAAGCTAAAATTCCATTTATATCATTACACAGATTTAATAGATACGGAGATGATTTAGAAATTGGTCAAGCATGGTTTAATAATTTACCAGACGCTAGAAGAAATGCAATTGTAACAATCAATAGTATACTTAAAAATATTAACTTAGTAGATGAGTATCAAGAAACATGGGATGTGACTTTATTAGCAAATAATTTCCCAACTAACTTATGGAGATGGACTGATTATGTATTACCAACATACACTGGCACACTTAATCATACAACAACAATTACTAAGTATTCAGACTTAGATGCATTAGACAGAACTAAACATTTAGTTGCAAAACTAACATTGTTCCATACAGAGCTACAACTTAATAGAACTGAAACATATGCATATAATAAAGCAACCGATCAATGGGATCTTGTGTTTAAGAAAAACAGCACAGTTGAGTTTGACGAAGGACTAATGACTGCAACAGGTGGTTGGGACACTACAACATTTGACTCTAGGCCTTGGGACGAGGCAGACATTGCTGAGTATTGGGAAACATTAGTTGAAGCATTAAACAAAGATATATTTGTGTACTATCACAGTGATAAAATGAATACACTATTCTTTGCAATGATACATTATATATTAAGTGTGTTTGAGCAAACAAACTGGATTAGAAAAACAACATATATTAAATTAGAATTTACTGATGCATTGGAAACAAAAATTAGAAAATATACTAAGAACAAAATTAATAATGTAATAGGATATGTACAAGAAGTTAAACCGTTCCATACTAAGTCAAGTACAATAGTTACAAAACATACTGCACTTGAGAATGCAAACCTAACACTTACTGAAGAGCCTGCTACAAGCATAACTGTTAAGGTTAATGACTACGAAGCATTGTTTGGTGGAACATTATTTAATGATAATTCAGTAAACAACGTATCAATAGCAGATCTTGTAACAGGAACAGAGTATGTTATAACATCACCTAGCAACTCTGACTTTACAACAGTTGGTGCAGCTGACAGTGAAATAGGAACTATATTCACTGCAACAGGCACTGGATTTTTAAATGGGCAAGCACAATTACACATAGGCGGTACAGGAACAAATCTTATAAATGGAATTGATTTTAATGATGCAGCTTCATTTAATTATATAACAGGTGGCTTTAATAGAAACAGTCTTGTTGAAGTCAAACCATTAGAGCAGTTAGTAATTAATGTACAAACAAATGCATCAGGTAGCACACATGCATCAACATCAAGAACATTTGCACACATACATCAAGCAAACAACAATGTAATTGCATATGGATTAATAGAAACAAAAGAAGATGAATTAAATGCATCATTTGGTACAGGCGACGATACTATTACTGTAGTAAGTACTGCTAACTTTGATGCAAGTGGCATTGTATACATAGATGGTGAATTAATTGAATATACAAAACACAATAGTACAACACTTAACGTTATTAAACGTGGAGTAGCAGGAACATTTGGTGTTACTGCAAGTGTAGGAACATCAGTTATACAAGTAAATGATACTCAACTTACATTTGCAAATGGCAGACCAAGCCATTATGGATACAACACAATAGGCGCTACGATTTTAAACAGCCCTGGGTCGACACAAGCACAAGAGTTGCAAACATTCGGTAAGGGTGTAGAATTATAACGCTATTTAATGAATCGTATAAATAGTGTATAAGGAATAGGAAAATGAATATATTAAATGAAAAATCAACAGTCAATGTAGAAGGACACGTTATAATCAGAGATACTGATAGCGGTGAAGTTTTACTTGACAAACACAATGCAATTAACTTTCATAACTTTGCATTCGCGGTAGCAAAAGCTATGGCTAATCAAACACTAGCTAGTGATGGATACTTTATAAAAAAGTTAGCACTAGGTTATGGAGGAACGACAATCGATGTTAATGGAAACATTACATATAAAGATGCAAAGGTTGACGGAACAACCAACACAGGATTATATAGTCCAAGTAAAGATAACTCGGTAACTCCAGCAGTGGACTTGCTAGTAGCAGTTTCAGAATTTATTGTGAGTAATGCTACTAACCAACCATACTCAGATTTACAATGTAAGACAACACTTGACTATGCATTTCCAACTGATGCACTAACTACAGATAACGCAGGTGACTTTGACACAGAAGGTAATTTTGTGTTTGATGAAATTGCACTAGTTACAGAAGCTGGCACTTACTTAACACACTTAATATTCCATCCTATTCAAAAAAGTAAGAACAGAAAACTAGAGATTCTTTATACGATAAGAATCAGAGCAGGAGTATAACACTATGGCATACGAAGTTAATAGATTTTTAGACACAACGTTATCCGTATCTGACACTGGTAAAATTACTATAGTTGACGATGGATTAAATAACGAAACAAGTTTAGCACTAGTAGGAAAATACTATGTGGGATACGGCGAGACAATTGCACAAAACTCACTTAGCTTACTAGAAAACTTTGCAAGCGAAACTGCTCCTAGTAATCCAATTGAAGGACAACTTTGGTGGCAACCATCAGCACAAATATTAAATGTTAGACACGCCCAAGACTGGACAGGTATCGATGCTAATAGTGTGGTTACACTTAGAGATGCTACACAAGCCGTTGGTGCAGGAACACATAAAGTAGTTGTTGAAAGAGCAGACGGATACCCAGTATCAATTGCAAGTGATCATCAGTTTGTAATAAACCCAGCCGAACCAATACATGGTAAATTTTTGGATGGTGGAACTGGAGCAGTTGCAACAGTTAAAGCAGGTATAAATTTAAATACTGAAACCTCAAAAGCAATGAAGTTTCACGGTACGGCAACTACGGCACAGTACGCTGATATTGCCGAGCTTTATACATCTGATGAAGAGTATGAAGCAGGTACTGTATTAATTATGAACTTACAAGATAACACTGATTACGAAGTTACACAGTGTACACATGAATTAGACCCAGGTCAGATTGGTGTAGTAACTACTGATCCTGCATTACTAATGAACAGTGCATTAGAAGGCACAACTGTTGGTGTTGCATTACTAGGACGAGTACCTGTTAAGGTTACTGGACAAATTAGTAAAGGCGACAGGATGGTTACTGCTGAGAAACACGGTTATGCTCAATCTGAATTTTATGTTGGCGACTTTAATTACAGACATGTGATTGGTAGAGCATTAGAAAATAAAGACACAACAGGCCCAGGCGTAATTGAAGTAATAGTTGGAGTAAAGTAAATGCTCAGCAAGCCGGTACTTGGACAAACTGATAATAAGATAACTGCAGCAGATTTAACATCGCTGATGCTATACTATCAGGATATCTGGAATACACCATCTGGCTCTTTTACTTTTGCAACACACAATGACGCATCAACTCTAGACAGAAGATTTGGATGGGGACAAGGAGGCGTTGCACTAGTAGACAGCAATGATCAAATTAGAACCTTATCTAAAAATGATTTAATAACTGTTACAGACTTGAATCAAGTTATTGCTCAAATAAATGCAGGCCTTCATCACACAGAAGCTGATCCAAATACTGCAAACCTAATACCCTTTGTTGCTAACACTGGTCAAAAGATTCCAGTAGCAATTTACGAAGCAGTAATAACTGATATATTTAATTTTATAAGCAACACCTCAAACAAATATAAACTAGAGCCGCAACATGCTAACCTATCTCCAGCAGAAGAAACATCCACAAACACTACCAACTGGACACAAGATTTATATGTAATACATAAATTTGAATTTAATAATTACGATGAAGCGAGATACTTTTTTAACGCAGGTGGCGAGCTTACATTAACACTTGATATGGCCGCAGGTGGTACTACTGGTAACCAAGTTTGGCAACAAATATTTGAACAGTTTGATAGTATCAGGATTGGTGCAGAGAAATGTAGAGTTGTCAATGATGATGGACAAGCATGGAATGTTGTTTCCACAAGTGCTGTTAATGATGGATTCTATACTGGTCTTGTATACAGTGCTTCAAGTCCAGACTTTAATACTATACTTGATGCTGGTGTGTTTGCTTATGTAACAAGTGATGTAGCAACTGTATACTTACACAGTGAATACAACAGTAGAAGAATTAGATTAAAACTAAAAGGCGAAGAGTCCGGCGGTAAATTTAATTTATATGTTAAAGTTATATTGATTGAAGATATTGATGATACATACGACATTACACAAGATATAACATTAGAATCAGGCTATGTACAACCAGGAACAATTCCTGTATCGTTTGGACCCAATGTTAGTTACATGACTGTAGATGGATTTATATTTCAATTCAGTGAAAGAACTGCACCAGTAGTTACAGAAGACACACCGTGGACACCAGTAGATATCACATCACCAACACAACTAGAAGATTGGACTGATACTGACCCTGGCAACAACTGGACTAATACCAGTGGTTACAGATATACAGACGTTTAACAAAATCCCCCTTGACAAATCAAACTAAATAGTGTATTATATACATATATAATAAAGGAGTATTCTATGGACGAAAGACTCGAGAAAGCATTAGACTTTAGTAATTATGCTTTAACGATTAACAATCAAAAAAGAAATATTAG
>Ga0102814_10002740_pt1 | contig 11801 bp, 10 predicted proteins | sample ColrivemetaGS741_FD_79112 | JGI IMG/M metagenome (GOLD analysis project Ga0102814, IMG submission 79112) | Estuarine microbial communities from the Columbia River estuary - Flood tide ETM metaG S.741 | ecosystem: Environmental > Aquatic > Marine > Intertidal zone > Estuary | place: USA... | reverse complement strand
CTTCGAAACCTATTTCATGATGAAGTTAGGCAAGGCAGGGGTTTAATCTCCGTGAGGTCGGATTTCAAACCGGTGCGACGGAGATTAAAGCTCGAACAGCCCCTCCGGTAGTTCCATCAAGAGTACCCGCTTTTGTTCATCTACCTCTTCAATTAGATCGGCATGTAGAGGGATCATGATGGTCTTCCCTTTATAGTTTACTTCTGCCAGGTAATGCTCCGGTAAGTCAACGATTTCCTGGATCTTACCGATGGCCCCGAATTCCGTATCATTAATAAGGTATCCGAGGTACTGCTCAAAAGGATTGTCAGCAGGGATGTCTTCGGCTTTGATCGTCAGCAAATGAGCGGGTAGGTAAATATCCCTTTGCTGGAGCATCTGGGCGGATTCTTTGTCGTCGATTTCCTCCAGTTTTACCAGGTTGCCTCCGCTGCGCCAGGCTTCGACAAAATGGGGAATGTACTGGTTACCTACGGCGATCAGTAAACTTTCCTGTTGGACAACATCTTCAAAGTACAGATCCTCAATACTGACCTTCAATTCTCCGCGCAGACCGTGAGGGCGGCCTATCTTACCCACCTTTGTCTTTTCGTCTTTCATTGTACCAGCCATTGTTTGATGATAAACCCGCCTTCTGCTTTTTCGCGCCAGGGTAAGTCGAGACAGGCACCGGTATCCCCATTGCAGCAGCGTTGACATTGCGTTTCAAATACTTCCATCTCCCGATAGACCAGCCCTATGTTTTTGGCATAACCTTCGATGGCAAGGCGTCGGTTGAGGAGGTTCTCGTAATCCGCCCCTTCTACCACCGTGAGTTGATCGTAAGTTTTATCCAAGACCATTCCTGATTGGTCGAAACTGAGATACCGATAATTCCAGTCAACAAAAATCTGGATAGGCTGGCCAGCTACTTCAATTTCCCGAAAAGGATCAAAAGCAACATGCCCGTCCCAGTTTTGGTCGGCCCGCAAGGGAAAGACCATTTTCACAAACTCCAAGTTATCTTCTCTGCGATAGGCTCGCAACTCGTCACGACGGAGCAAAAAAGTTTGACTAAAGCGCCAGGCACTACTATCCACACGACGGTCGTACCGCTCCCCCCGGTACCAAAGTTGCCCTTCCAGATCGCGCAGCGTATCAACTAGGGTTTCTTGAACCTCAAGGCGCACAGAGTCGAATAGAAGTCCACCCACCTGAGGCCGCAACACAATGCTATCCATCAGGTAATTCCACTCCTGGCCTACTTCCAAAGGAAAATAGTCATAACCCTTATCGGCGCGGGGTTCCGCCGTCTCGCCTTCGCAAGTCAGCAAAAATAGCGTCGTAAGGGAAAGCAGACCAATAAGGAAAATCGTGGTTCCTTTCATATTAGTTCTCCCCAAACTTATGCCCACCATAAATGATACCACCTCCCACAACATCATCTCCTTCGTAGAAAACGGCGGATTGACCGGGGGCAACCCCTTTGACATTGGCCATGAAATTCACGGCAACGTGATCACCTGTCTGTATCATGGTACTCAGTGCACCTGCATCTTTGTAACGAATTTTCGTTACCAGCTCCAAATCACTAGGGATAATAGCGTATTTCTGGTTGTTGACCTGCCCGACATTCATTCCGTTACGGATGAGTTCGTCAGAAGTACCCAGTACAACGGTATTGGTTTCCGGCTGGATTTCGGTTACAAACATCGGCTGACCAAAAGCCATCCCCAATCCTTTACGTTGTCCAATGGTATAGAAGGGGTAGCCTTGGTGTTGACCAAGAATTTCGCCACTCGTAGTCACAAAATTACCGCCAGCTACTTGGTCTTCCAGTTCTGGTACCCGGCGTTTCAGAAATCCCCGGTAGTCATTGTCAGGCACAAAGCAAATCTCGAAGCTTTCCGCTTTCTTGCTCAGTTCTTCGTAACCTAAATCGGCAGCCAATTGACGAACTTCCGGCTTGGTCATTCCCCCTAACGGGAAGCGACTGCGGGCCATACAATCCTGGCTCAGCCCCCAAAGGACATAAGATTGGTCTTTATTAAGGTCGGCGCTTTTTTGGATAAAATAGCGTTCGTTTTCCTGCTTGATTTTGGCGTAGTGCCCCGTGGCAATAAACTCACAGTCGAGGGCATCTGCCCGCTTGAGCAGGGAGTTCCATTTGATGTGGGTATTGCAAAGAACACAAGGGTTGGGGGTGCGTCCCGCCAGGTATTCATCGACAAAATTATCGATCACATAATCCCCGAATTCTTCCCGAATATCGACGATAAAATGGTGAAAACCCATCATCACCGCTACTTCGCGGGCATCGTTGATGCTGTCCAGGCTACAACAGCCCGTCTCTTTCTTCGAACCACCACTGTTGGCGTAGTCCCATGTTTTCATCGTAATCCCCACCACTTCGTAGCCTTCTTCGTGGAGCAACATAGCAGTAACCGTAGAGTCAATGCCTCCACTCATCGCTACCAGTACCTTTCCGTGCTTACTCATTCACTGTGTATTGCGCAAAAAATAAATTGAGCCTTCTTTTGGGTTTTTCTAAAAGCAGGCACGCTTGAAATGAACCGCTTAGCCTACTTTTTGAAAAACGGCGGTTCAATTTATTTTTGTGCTGTTCCTCTATTTAAACGTTGTGCTGCAAAAATACAAATTAACCCCCGAAATAGTTCTCTCTACGAAGGCGTTAGCTCAATAACCAATCCCTTTCGAGAGTAAATGAGTTAAAAATGACCGATATTGGCCAAATCAAAATTCCACACAAATATGAAATACCTATCCTTTAGCCTTTTTATTTGCCTAACACTGCTCAGCAGTATGACCTTTGCTCAGGAAGAAGAGTACGGCCTGGCCTCTTATTATTCCGATGATTTTGAAGGGCGCTCAACGGCCTACGGCGACACCTACAACAAAGATGAACTGACCTGTGCGCACAAACGCTTCCCCTACGGCACCATGCTGAAAGTGACTCGCCTGGACAACAAAAAATCAGTAACGGTAAAAGTGATCGACAAAGGGCCATTTATCAAAGGCCGCGTTGTAGATCTTTCCCGCCGTGCCGCCGAAGTTTTGGGCATCGTCGGGATGGGCTCCGTAGAAGTGAAAGTCGAGAAAGTCGGTAGCAGTACCAGTCGACCTGACGATCGGTTAGAAGAAGTTACCACTGCACCAGCGGAGACCCCTCGTTCTTTCGAAGAGCCCGCTCCGGAAAGAATCGTGACCACACCCACCGCCGAATCTCGTGCCACTACACCAGCACCAGCCCCCGAAAAGGTTGCTGAACGGTCCGTAGAATCGACGACCAAGCCAGCGGAAACACCCGCCGAAAAACCTAGCACCACGACCCCAAAAGTGAATGCCGCTAATGATCGTTTCTCTCCCGTAGGGAAGGATTATAACCCTTATGGCCTTTACCGGATTGTTCTGGAAAAGCCGGATTCGCAAACGGGTTTTGGCGTCCAGGTAGCATCATTTACCTCTTACGAAAATGTCATGCAGCGCGTAGCCGATTTGCAGGCCCAGTGGTTTGATAACGTAATGATTAGCATTGAACCAGGCGAAGGAGGTAAGAGCAGCTATAAGGTAATTCTCGGACCTTTCGATGATCAGAAAACGGCCCAGCATTACCAGGCTAGTCTGGCCAGCCGTTACAAAATTCGCGGTTTCGTCATTGATCTGGCGGGACTGAAGTATTAGCAGGTCGCAATCTTGTTCCGAGATGGCCCCGAATTGATTGATTTGGGGCCATGCCGGTATTGGCGTTGCTGCGCAAACGCCAATACGGCACCGGGCTGTCCACTGCCCCTTCGTGCAGGGTATGAAACCCTGCCCTACGGAGCAGCTCCCATCCCTCGTCCTCGTCCTTGGCTCCCGACTGGAAAGTCGGGACGCCCCACGCTCCAGGCTACGCCTTTCGCCCCGACACAATCATCTCTGATCTATCGGGAGGCACGTCTAGCACTTTATTTGTTCGACGTTGACTTTACCTGCGTCGAAGTGTACGCAAAATTCCGTTTTGCGTGGTAACCCATCCGAGATGACTTGATTTTGTGCTGTAATTGGCTTATTTTAGGAAGAAATTTCGCGCAAAATCTCTCTGCCTTATGACCAATGCACACCCTGCTGCCCTCAAGGGCTTAACTTTTTCTAGCGCTTTCCTATTCCTATTCCTTTTCTCTACTTCAGGTACCCTTTGGGGGCAATGCACCAATCCGACCATACCACTACCCGATGTAAGTATTCCGGTAGATGGCGATGTTGAGAATGCTTATTGCGTGACCTTGACCTTCGATCCTCAGGAAACGGGACTCCCTTCCGGCATTTCCATGGATATCTGGCATACCTGGCAGGGGGATTTGGGGATCTGGATTTTAGCCAATGGTAATTACCTCAATATCGTACAGCGCCCTGGTGTACTAGAAAGTTGCTTCGGTGGCTGTCCCTGTGGCAACAGTGGGAATTTAGGAACGCAGGTGAATCCTGCGACGTACATTTTTTCTGATGCCGGAACTATCGATCCAGAGTCGGGTATGAACGTAAACGGTGGGAGTTACGGTATCACTTCAGATGATGGTTGTGGCCTGGGTACACCGGGCATCAATTCCTTTATGGATTTGTGGGATACTTTTGATCCTGGCGAAGAAATATCCGCCGTTTTATGTATTTCTGATCATGCCGAGAATGATTTTGGAGAGGCCTCTAATATTACTTTTCTCTTCCCAAATCCAGTGATTTGTGGGTGTACTGATCCGGATGCGGACAACTACGATCCGGCGGCCAGTGTAGAAGATGGCAGCTGTACCTACTCGTGCCCCAGTTTTGGTACCTTGCTAGCGGAAACAAATTTTGAATTTTGCGAAGGTGATTTCAATAGCTTTTTTCTGATCGCAGAGGCCCCCTTGGCTACTGGTGCAACCTTCTCCTGGACGGACACCAGTGGAGGAACTACCATTTTGGTGAGCCCTTCTTCGAGCACCACCCTGGTTTTTATCGCTCCCGACTTTACAGGTGCCATTGAATACACCGTGATGGTAACCGATGTAGACGGTTGCACCGAATTCGCTACGGCCCAGGTGGTGGTGCATCCGCTGCCAGTCTTTAGCATTATTGGACCGGAAGACCTCTGTGTGGGCGATAGCCTGGATTTGCAACCCGACCGAATGGCAGCTGCTTACCTTTGGTCAACGGGAGATACGGAGCCTCTTCTAGAGGTGAAGACGTCGGGAGCTTATGGCCTTACCTTAACCGATGTAAATGGTTGCAGCTTTTCTGATGAGCTAACCGTACAAGAATACGCTCTGCCTCTGCCCCGTATCCAAGGGCCTGCCTCAAGTTATCTTGGGGAGGAGGTGAATCTGCGCGTTCTGGAAACCTATCCTGAATACTTATGGTCAACGGGAGGAACGACCCAGGTGATTACCGTCGATACTCCTACCGTTTACCAGGTGACCATCACGGACGAAAATGGCTGCCCCGGCATTGCCTCCTGGACGATAGCGGAGGAAGTGGGGTACAAATTATTTACCCCCAACGCCTTCAGCCCCAACCTGGATGGCGTAAATGATTACTTCTATTTTTTCAGCGATCGTCGCAGTATCGAACAGATCGTACAGCTCCAGGTCTTCGACCGCTGGGGTGGGCTGGTGTTCTCGAATGCCAACTTTGACCCCGATATCGCCAAAGAAGGCTGGGATGGCACCCGGAGCGGCAAACTGGCCACTGCGGGCATCTACGTCTGGTCGGCAGTCGTGGAGCTCGTTAATGGGGAGCAGGTTCAATTACAAGGAGATGTGCTGTTGCTGGGAGGGGAATAGTGGGTTTTGGTGCGGGGTGCGGAAAATACTTCCGACTTCCGATTTTGAGAAGTTGATGGTTGATGGTTGAGGGCTGACCAACCCTTCCACCCTTACACTTTTCCAACCTTTACACCTTTAGCATAGCCATGCCTTCGGCATAGACCTAAACGTCCTTTACCAGGTACTTACTTCCGACTTCTGACTTCCGACCTTTAGTATGGTGCGTAGGGCCTTGGCCCGAAGCTCGGCGCACCCCGATCTTCCAGCGGTGGACAGCCCGGTGCCAATGACCGCTAGGGAAGCAGGCAGAGCCCATTAAAACACTCAAACCTGACATTAAAACCCTCCCCAACGCTCCTCGCTCCATAGCCAGGGCCAGCCACTGATCTCAATTCTGGGTTGGCTGATGCTGTCATTGGGTTCCAATCTTCGGATGGTTAAGGAGGCTTGATTGGGAGCTACTTCGGTGGTGTTGCGGAGTTGATAGCCGGCGCGTTGGAGGTAGGGTGCGAGGGGTAAAGTAAGCGGATCACTTTCGTTGAGGCCCACCTCTTTGGTGTCGGGCAGCGTTTGTTCGATTTGAGTTTGTAGTCGTTGTGGCCAATTGCGTTGCAGGTGGATGAAGGGGTACACTTGTATCCAGAAGAAGAGCAAGGCCAGTAGACCAGCCAGTGTCATGCCACCGAGGACGTAATCGCGGCGAGCACCATAGAGCCCAATGACGCCGACAAAACTGAACATCCAATAGGCGGCCGAGCAACCCAGGATGGCCCGGAAACCATCGCCTTGGAATTGAATGAAGCCCCCCAGTAAAGAGAGGGCGACTACGAAAAAGACCATGATAAGGTGTAAGACCTGCCCGGTTTTTACCCAGTCTTGCCAAGGATAGTTGGGGGCTTTGAAGTAGTTTTCTAGCTGCTTAGCCGTCATTAAAATCAACAGAAAAGGAAAGACGAGGGAGAGGGTAAGGAAGCTGCCCAAGAGTCCGATGAGCAAGAGTTGGGAGAACTCTTCGCCTCTTTTTACTTTGTAAAACAGGTCGCGCAGCGCCGCCAGCGTGAAGCCGATGAAGGGAGCGATACCAAGGAGGGCGTAGAGGAAGAACTTGAGGTGCTCCAGTTGCAGGAAGTTGAAATAATAAAAATCGGAAAGCGTGCCATGGAAGTCCAAGGCCCAACTAAGCAGGTAAGACAAACCAAATACGAGGTAGATGATGACAAAAGGTTTGCCAAACTGCCGTTTCAGGGCCTCGTTTTCCGGTACCAGAATGCGGTAGTAAGCGACCTGCCAGATGACAAATAGTACCAGCGTAGCCCAGCTCCCCACCAGGATCGCCAATGCGCCGAGGATACTACTCCGAACCAACCACTTGCGGGTAGGCGTTTTGGTAAAATGAAGGAAGGCCAGCCAGAAGCCCAGCTCGAAGCCAAAGCGCCAAATGTCGAGACTGGCCGTTTTGGCCAAGACCGGCAGTAGGAGAGAGGCCGCCCCTACCAGTAAAGTAACCTCAACCGAGCGCTTGCCAAACAAGGCATTGCCCCAACGGAAGAATAAGCCAATCCCCAGGAGGTAGATCAACAGGCCAGGTACCCGGTAGGCCATCAGCCAGTAGGGCGAATCCACGGGGATGGTGCCCAAAAAAGCACTTACCCAGGTATTGGCCGGGGCGGGCTGTACCCCCGACCAAATAAGCTCGGCCTCGGCGGCGGGCCAGATATTGATATAGTCCAGTCCTACCAGGAGTTGAGCCACCGCCAAAAAGGCGACCGCCCAGCAAAAGAAACGATAGCGGGAAGAGGGTGGGGCCGGAAGTGGAGGAGTAACAGTCTTGCCTTTACGCATGCTTTTATGTATCTTGTAGGTTCGTTTGTCTAGCCACGGAGGCACTGAGACACGGAGGTTTTTTGTTAGAGATTTCTTTTTGAAACTCCGGGTCATTGGGCCACAGCATTAAAGTAAAAAAGCTGCAATGGGCCGAAACGAAAAAGCTTTATCGAACGTTAGAATAAGTATCTAAAATAAACAGCTTATGCGCTTCTTAACATTTTTTACTTTGCTCTTCTTTTTCGTCGCTTGTGATAACAACACTGTTTCACAAGAGGAGTTGACGAATAATTCTCCGATTGAAGTTCAGTTGTCGGATAATCCACAGTGGGAAAAGGACAATTTACGCCTCCTGCCCATTGTCGCCAGCGAGGCCTACCTGGACGATCAACAATCGGTGGCGCAATATAAGGTTTTAAGTGAAGCACTGGAAAATGAGCGTTTCCGGATTTCGGAAAAGAAGCCTTATGGCCGTTTCACGGATGAAGGTGCGGTGAATACCCTGACGGTACAAAACAAAACCGATGACCCCATCTTTTTGATGGCAGGGGAAGTGGTGCAAGGTGGCAATCAGGATCGTGTAATTGCGGAAGACGCTGTAATTGCAGCCCGTAGTATCCAGGATATGCCCGTCTTTTGTGTAGAACACGGTCGCTGGACCTACGAAGGCGACAAAGCCCTGAACGAAGGGGACAAAAAGATTTTTGCCTTCCGGGGTTACTACAACGTAGCTTCCAGCGAAGTACGTCGTTCGGTAGCCACGGGCAATCAGCAAGCGGTTTGGGACCAGGTAGCAGATATTCGTACCCGTTATAGTCTTGATGCAGGTACGCAGGCGTACGCCGATTTGGAGACCAACGAAGAATTTGTGAATGACCGCACCAGCTACGAACGCTTCTTCGGCGACAAGCTGGCTGAAAACGAAACCATCATCGGCTTCGTGGCCGTGAGTGGGGATCAGATTCTGGGTGCCGATGTGTTTGGCCACCCTGCCTTGTTGAACCGCCAGTTTGCGGGTGTATTAAGCAGCTACGCTACGGACGCCCTCACCCTGGGCAATGACAAAGAACTGAAGCCAGCCCAACTGGCCGCCTTTATTGATGGCCTACAGGCTGATTTGGCCGATCATAAAGGCTTTCAACAGGATGGGAAGTTGGTGCATTATGCGAAATTGCGGTAGTGAGTGAAAATGAAGAAAATAATATTAATGTAACGGATCGACAGGTAAAGTTTAATGTCGGATATCAACCCAGGACAAAGGCTGACCTTTTAAAGGTCTTCTTTATTGACAATCTTAAGGCATTAAGGGGGTACAGAAGGGTAGTCTTATTTAGTCTTCCTGTAATAGCTATGGGGTTAATACTAGATTTCTTAATGATTAGAATCGTTGCACTAGTACTGCTGGGGTTTATCATGTTAGGTACAGTTGGCTTTTATTCAAATTGGAGATATTTAAAAAAACAAGAAGCGTATCAAATTCCACAGAGGGCTTTTGTTAAGGAAAGAAGTCTTAGGTATGGCGATTTTGGAATCGTTCACCGCGTCTTAAGTAAAAGTGGCTTAGCTGAAGAAAAATATAGCTGGAGGAGATATAGGTCTTTTGTTATTTGGGGTAATCAGCTATTTCTGTTGCCTGCAAAAAAGAAAGCTGACTATTTTATGATTAGAAGTGATGAGATTGGTGAAGAAGAGTTTATCGCTTTTGCCCAATTTGCAGGTCAAAAATTACCCAATAAGGAAATTACGCGATATCAGGAATTAATGTAGGGGCTAAAAAAAACACCCGAAAATGATAGAAACAGAACGCTTGCTGTTGAAACCATTAACTTATGAGCAGTTAGTGAAATACGCCAAATGTGATAACTCGTTGGAAACAGAACTGGGCCTAAAGAAATCTTCCAGGACTATTTCGGTAGAACTAGCGGAAGCATTAGCGCAAGTAATACTTCCAAATGTGGCGGATACGAATAAAAATTATTTGTATTCGACGATTTGGACCGCTATAGCAAAGGCTGAAAATGAAATGGTGGGCGACCTGTGTATATACGGGGAAATGAGTGCCGACGGGGAAATAGAAATCGGCTACGGAACTTATGACGAGTTTCAGAAGAAAGGATTTATGACAGAAATTGTCAAGGGCATTATCGACTGGGTAAGCACTCAGAGAGAAGTAAAATCAATCATTGCGTCGACCCACAAATCAAATGTGGCTTCATTTACAGTGCTTGAAAAGAACAATTTTGTAAAAATTGGAGAGACGGAAACTTTGTTTAATTGGAAATTAGCAATGAACGAGGCCTGAAAATGGAGAAGTGTTAAGACCTTCAATAGGACAATATTCTGCATCGGCGCGGCCTTCATTGGAGCCCATTCCTAAAAATCGCATTATCGAATCTTTTCGATAATGCGATTTTTGCTTTTATCTTCACGCTATGAATAAGGTAAGTCAACTGATTGAACTGCTCCGGATGGAGCAACTGGAAGTTAATCTTTTCCGCGGCCAGAGCAAGAGCGTGGGCAGCGAGCGGGTTTTTGGCGGGCAGGTCATGGCCCAGGCGCTGAGCGCCGCGATGCAGACGGTGCCCGATGACCGTTTTGTCCATTCGCTCCACAGCTATTTTCTCCTTCCTGGTGATCTTGAAGTGCCCATTGTGTTCGAGGTGGAGCGCATTCGCGATGGGGGGAGCTTTACCACCCGCAGGGTGAAGGCGATCCAACACGGTGCCCCTATTTTTCATCTTTCGGCATCCTTTCAATTAGAACAAGAAGGCTACGAGCACCAGATGGAAAAACCGAGGGTATCACTCCCCGACGATTTGCCCAGCTGGGAAGGGCTCGCCAAGCAGTTTGGTGATATGATCCCTCCTAACCTGAAAAAGATGCTGGACATCGAACGCCCGCTGGATTTTCGGCAGGTAGAGTTCATCAATCCGATGGTGCAGGAAAAGTACGATCCCGTCCGCCACGTCTGGATGAAAGCCAAGGGAGAGATGCCCGACGATCGCCGTATACACGATCTGGTATTGGCTTATGCGACCGATTATAACTTATTGACTACTGCTTTATTACCCCACGGTTTCGCAGCTGATTTTCGCAGCCTGACTCTGGCCAGCCTCGACCATTCGATGTGGTTTCACCGCCCGTTCCGGATAGACGAGTGGTTGTTGTACGCACTCGATAGCCCGTCTGCTTCGGGGGCACGAGGGTTTACCCGTGGGCAAGTCTTCTCCCTTGAGGGGGAGTTAGTGGCCAGCGTGGCACAAGAAGGCTTGATGCGGCCGAGGAAGTAGTCTAAAACCGCCCCGGCTCCGCCTCTTCCACCATCGCGAATGCAGCATCATAGATATCTTCTACGCTGGGTTTGCTGAAGTAGTCACCGTCGGAGCCGTAGGCTGGCCGGTGGGCTTTGGCCGAAAGCGTTTGGGGAGCAGCATCGAGGTAGCGGTAACCGTTTTGCTCTTCTACGATTTTTTGCAAGATGTAAGCAGAAGCGCCACCAGGGACATCTTCGTCTACGATCAGGAGGCGATTGGTTTTCTTAAGGCTGGCAATGATGCGGTGTTCCAAATCAAAAGGCAATAAGGTTTGGATATCCACCAGCTCGGCGCGGATACCATCCTGGGCCAGTAGTTCACAGGCTTCTTCAGCCAGGCGAACACAACTGCCGTAGGTGAGTAGCGTGAGGTCGTCACCTTCCAGCAAGGTTTCCGGTACCCCCATGGGAACGGTGTATTCTCCGATGTTTTCAGGCATGCGTTCTTTGCGGCGGTAGCCATTCAGGCATTCAATAACGAGGCCTGGTTCACCACTTTGTAGAAGGGTATTGTACATCCCCACGGCCTGGACCATGCTGCGCGGTACACATACGTACATACCCCGCAGGGCGTTGATGATCATACCCATGGGCGAGCCGGAGTGCCAGATTCCTTCAAGACGATGCCCGCGGGTACGGATGATGGCTGGGGCTTTTTGCAGCCCGTTGCTACGCCAGCGCAAGGTCGCCAGATCATCAGAAAGGGGCTCGAGGCCGTAGAGGAGGTAGTCGAGGTACTGAATTTCGGCAATGGGCCTTAATCCCCGCATGGCCATCCCAATGGCCTGGCCCATGATGGTCCATTCCCGGATACCAGTATCGAAGACTCGTTCCTCGCCATATTTTTCCTGAAGTCTGGCAAAACTTTGGTTGACGCCGCCAAT
>Ga0102814_10002734_pt1 | contig 11815 bp, 11 predicted proteins | sample ColrivemetaGS741_FD_79112 | JGI IMG/M metagenome (GOLD analysis project Ga0102814, IMG submission 79112) | Estuarine microbial communities from the Columbia River estuary - Flood tide ETM metaG S.741 | ecosystem: Environmental > Aquatic > Marine > Intertidal zone > Estuary | place: USA... | reverse complement strand
TGCTCCTGGATATGATATCAAAATGGCAGATGGAATTTTAACCAATTTTCATCAACCAAAAAGCACTTTGTTATTGCTTATTTATGACTTTGTAGGAAACGAGTGGAAAACCATTTACAACTATGCTCTTGAAAATGATTATAGATTTTTAAGCTATGGTGATGGCAGTTTGCTGTGGAAAAACTAATTACTTCTTTTTAAAAGTAATTGTTCCAAAACTGCCATTTAATGCAGTTCCATTTCCTAAAGGAGCATCAACAATCTTGGTAATTAAACCCTTTGGTGAAGTAGCTTGGTTTAGATAGGTATAAGTTAATCCATCATCGGTTCCTGCATCGTAAACTTCTGCCTGAATTACCATAATTTCAGTAAAATCATTGTTTTCATTTAACATGCTTTGGTTTATTGCTGCCACAAACCAATCTGGACTTGGAGCAACCATAGTTGTCAGAGTAATTGATGGGAAATCTTTGGTAACTTTTACTTCTAGTTTTATTTCTCCTTCTCCATTACTTAAGTTATTGCCAACAAATAATTCAAGGCCTTCTCCTTGTTCAATCAAAGCAATTATTTCCTCATCCATTGGCGATGTGTATCCACCTTCTGCCATAAGTCTTATTCCTTCGGTTGACTCTGTACCAACATTTAAATAACTTGCTGTTTCTGCATGGCTCCATCCTATTAATCTTGAAAAGTGAGCATTTACAGGATAATCTGTAGGGAAAGTAGTTACGCTCCAATTTAAGTTAAACGTAACCTCATAAGTGGCTTCGTTTTCACTTTCTTTTTTGCAACTGAATAAGAAAACTGAAACAAAAACAATGATAAGTAGATTTTTCATATGGCAAATCAAACGAATCTAAAAGTAGGCTTTTGTAAGCAGTTTTACAATTTGAAACTTTGCAACAAATCTGCAAAGGTTCTATCATTTGCTAAACGAGGAATTTTGTTTTGACCACCAAGTTTCCCCCTACTTTTCATAAAATTGGTAAAGCCATCAGGGGCAATTTTGGTGATTACTGCCTGCCTCAAGATATTACCATCTAGCAAATCTTTGTAATAGATGTTTTTAGCTTGCATTAAACTATCAATTTTGTTGGCAAATGCATCTAAATTAGGAGGCATAACATCAAACTCAATAAGCCACTCGTGGTAAGGCAACCCTTTTTCGGGGCTAACTTGGGGCGCAACATGAAACTCTTTTACACTGCAAGCGAAAAGATTTTGAACTTCTTCCATGGTACTTTCAACCTCTTCGGCAATTACATGCTCACCAAAGGCAGAAATAAAGTGCTTTGTTCTACCTACAACTCTAATTTTATAGGGATTTGTAGAAACTATTTTTACTACATCGCCAATTAAATACCCCCACAAACCCGCATTGTTATTTATTACCAAAGCATAAGATTGGTTTAATTCTGTTTCCCAAATAGCCAATCTAGTAGGATTTTCGTTGTGAACTTCATCTATTGGAATAAATTCATAAAAAATACCCTTGTTTAAAACCATTAATAGCCCATCATCTTTTTGAGAGTTTTGAAAAGCAATAAATCCCTCACTTGCAGGATAAGTTTCTATTGAAGGAACTTCATTGCCGATAAGTTTTTTGAAGGCGGCACGATAAGGTCCGAAATTTACTCCACCATAAACAAACAAAGAGAAATTAGGAAAAATTTCTTTGATGTTCTTTTTACCTGTTTGCTTCAATAAAACTTCAAAATACATTTGCACCCAAGCAGGAATACCACTAATAAGTCGCATATCGTGCTTTGCGGTTTCTTCTGCAATTTTTGAGACTTTCATTTCCCAATCGTCAATGCAATTGGTATCCCAACTAGGCATTCGGTTTTTTTGTAAATATTGAGGCACATGGTGGGCTACTATGCCCGAAAGTCTGCCTGTGTTTATACCTGCAGTTTTCTTTAAAATTGGGCTACCTTGTAAAAAAATCATTTTGCCATCTACAAAACTTGTGTCTTTAGTTTCTGCAATGTAACTCAGCAAGGCATTTTTAGCAGAATCGATATGATTTGGAATAGAATCTTTGGTGATGGGAATGTATTTGGTGCCTGCAGTCGTGCCTGATGTTTTGGCTAAATAAAGTGGTTTACCTGGCCACAAAACACTTTCTTCACCTTGGGTAATTCTATTGATATATGGTTGTAAATCTTCATAAGTTCTTAGAGGAACTTTAGATTTAAAATCATGGTAAGAATTAATTTCCTTGAAATTATGATCTTTTCCAAAAGAGGTTTTTTTTCCGCCTTCAATTAAACTCTCAAATACTTTCTGTTGGGTTTCTTTGGGTTTAGAAGCCCATTTTTTGATATTCTTTACAGTTGAAGTGGCAAGAGGAAGACTCAGTAAAGCTTTAAAACCCATAAATCAAAGGTAAGTATTGAAAAGAGTTGGCTGCATGAAATCTAAAATCTGTTGTTTCTATTCTGAAACTACTTTTTCTTGATTGGCTTCTGGGTTTTCAAAAGTATCTTCTTCATCAACTGGTTTGTTTTCAGCAAAATATTGCTTTTGAAAAAGGATGATAAAAATTACCCCAAGTGTAATGGCAGAGTCAGCGATATTAAAAACTGGCCTAAAAAACAAAAAGTATTCACCTCCCCAAACCGGGAACCAATTGGGAAAATAACCTGAAACAATAGGAAAGTACAGCATATCTACCACTTTACCATAAAGTACCGGAGCGTATCCGCCATCAGCGGGCATAAACTCAGCAATTTGATGGTAACTTGAAGAGAATATTTTACCATAAATGGCGCTATCAATAATGTTTCCTACAGCTCCTGCAAGAATTAAAGATATGCTCATGATAAAGCCTTGCGGAGCCTTGTCTTTTACCAAACGAGTGATATAATAGAAAAGGCCTCCAACAGCTACAATTCTAAAAAGGCTTAGAAATAATTTACCGTTTTCGCCTGCAAACTCAAGACCGAAGGCCATGCCATTATTTTCGGTAAAATGAATAATGAACCAATCGAAAATACGATGTTCCTGACCAAGGTACATGCTTGTTTTTACCCAAATTTTTGAGACTTGGTCAACAAGAAGCACCAAAAAAACTATTAAAAGTGGTTTTTTCATCTAAAAAAAAGTCCCGAATTTTCGGGACCTAAAATTATTATTGGTTTAGTTTGGCCTCGATGCTCAATGTAGCATGCGGCACAACGCGAAGTCTTTCTTTCGAAATTAATTTATTTGTTACTCTGCAAATACCATAAGTTTTGTTACTAATTCTAATTAAGGCATCTTCGAGGTGCTTGATAAATTTTTGTTGTCTTATCGCTAATTGAGCAGTTTCTTCTTTTGAAAGTACATCAGAACCATCTTCCATTAATTTGAAGGTAGGTGAAGTATCATCTGTTCCATGATCTTCAGAGTGATTCATACTGCTTTTAAGTAATTCGTAATCTTTTCTTGCTTCCTCTAATTTCTTATCAATTATGGCTTTGAACTCTGCAAGCTCCTCGTCACCGTAACTATTTTTTTGATTATCTTCTGCCATGTCTTTTTAATTTAATTTTTTTGTAATTCTATTTTGGTTTCTAAACCTTCTTCAAGGTCAACTATTAACCCATTTACCAATGATGCTTTTTCTACTAAAACCAACGACTTGGCAAGGGTTTCCTCGCAAATATAGTTTAAATTCTTTTCGATTGCGGCACTGATTTCTGAGTGTTTTTCAACCATTAAATTTATCTTGTCTGTAACCTCTAAACCGCTGTCTTTTCTAAGATTTTGGATTCGATTTACTAATTCCCTTGCTATTCCTTCGGCCCTTAAATCTTCAGAAATATTAATATCTAACGCCACAGTGTATTTGCCCTCGTTAGCAACCAACCAACCAGGAACATCTTGTGAGCTTATTTCTACATCTTCTAATCCTAAAACCACTTCGTTACCTTCTACTTGCAAAGTGTATTTTCCAAAGCTTTCTAAATCTGAAATTGCTTTTTGATCGAAGTTATTTACAGACTGAACAATAGCCTTCATCATTTTACCATATCTGGGGCCTAAAGTTTTAAAATTAGGTTTGATGGTTTTTACGAAAATGCCTGAATCTTCAGATAAAAATTCTAATGATTTAACGTTTACTTCAGATAAAATAAGGTCTTTTACATTTTCAAGCTGTTTTTTAAACTCTACACTTAAAACCGGAACCATTATTTTCTCTAAAGGTTGTCTTACCCTAATTTGCTCTTTTTTTCTTAGGCCTAAAACCAATGAAGAAATCTTTTGGGCAATTTCCATCTGACCCTCTAATTCGAGGTTAATTAAACTTTCATCAACCTCAGGAAAATTTGTTAAATGAATGCTTGAAACATTTTCTTTTTGGCAAACTCCATTTAAATCGGTAAACAATTTGTCCATAAAAAATGGAGCAATCGGCGCAGAAAGTTTTGCAACTGTTTCTAAACATTGATACAATGTTTGGTAAGCTGCAATTTTATCTTCGGTGTAATCACCTTTCCAAAATCGCCTTCTACAAAGCCTAACATACCAATTACTTAAATGATCAACAACAAACTCTTGAATTGCTCTTCCTGCTTTGGTAGATTCATAATCAGCATAAGCTTCATCACAAGTTTTTACCAACGAATTCAACTTAGATAAAACCCACCTGTCGATTTCGGGTCTTTGCTCAAGCTGAATTTCAGCTTCTTTATAAGTAAAGCCATCAACGTTGGCGTATAGAGCAAAAAATGCATAGGTATTATAAAGTGCTCTAAAGAATTTACGTTGAACTTCGGTAATTCCTTCCTCGTCGAATTTTAAGTTATCCCAAGGTTGAGCGTTGGTGGCCATGTACCATCTTGTGGCATCTGGGCCATATTTTGTCATGGTTTCGAATGGATCAACTGCGTTACCAAGTCGCTTACTCATTTTGTGCCCATTTTTATCGAGCACTAAACCATTTGAAACTACATTTTTAAAAGCTACTGAATCAAAAACCAAAGTGCCAATAGCATGAAGGGTAAAAAACCAACCTCTTGTTTGGTCAACTCCTTCAGCAATAAAATCGGCAGGGTAATATTTCTTTTGGTCAATTAGCTCTTTGTTTTCGAAGGGGTAATGTAATTGAGCATAAGGCATTGATCCTGAATCGAACCAAACATCAATTAAATCGCTTTCGCGGTACATTGGTTTGCCTGTTGGCGATACCAAAATAACCTCATCGGCAAATGGCCTATGTAAGTCAAACGATTTGTAGTTTTCATCATCCATGTTACCAACCTCATATTTGGCAAACGGATTTGATTCCATTACACCTGCGGCAACGGCTTTATCGCATTCTGCTTTTAATTGATCAATACTCGAAATACAAATTTGTTCTTCTTTGTCTTCTGTGGTCCAAATAGGAATTGGAATTCCCCAATATCGTGAGCGAGATAAATTCCAATCTTGAAGATTCTCTAACCAATTTCCAAACCTACCTGTACCTGTTGATTCAGGTTTCCAATTGATGGTTTTGTTTAACTCGATTAATCTATCTTTTAAAGCTGTTGTTTTTACAAACCAACTATCTAATGGATAGTGCAATACAGGTTTATCTGTTCTCCAACAATGTGGGTAACTATGTACATATTTTTCAACCTTAAAAGCTTTGTTTTCTTCTTTTAGTTTGATGGCTATTTCTACATCTACAGACTTATCTGGTGCCTGGCCATCATCATAATATTCGTTTTTTACAAACTTGTTGGCAAACTCTCCCATTTCTTCGGTGAATTTACCTTGGTGGTTTACCAAAGTTAACGAGCCTATGCCAGCGGCTTTGGCAACTCTAGCATCATCTGCTCCAAAACTTGGTGCAATATGAACAATACCAGTACCATCTTCGGTAGAAACATAATCGCCTGGAATTACCCTAAAAGCATCTCCATCTTCAGGTTGTTTGTAAGGCAAAAGTTGCTGGTATTTAATACCTTCTAATTCTTGGCCTGTATATTCTGAAAGAACCTCAAACGGTATTAATTTATCACCTGGTTTGTAGTCTTCAAATTTTATTTCTTTGGCTTTTTCAGAGAAATGTTTGTTTATTAAATCTGAAGCTAAAACAACTGTAATAGGCTCAAAAGTGTAGGCATTGACAGTTTTTACTAAACTGTATTTAATTTTTGGCCCTACTGCCAAAGCTGTGTTTGAAGGAAGGGTCCAAGGTGTTGTTGTCCAAGCGATAAAGAAAATGTCTCCATCAAAATCTTGTAATAAAGTTCCTTCTTTTTCGGCTTTAAACTGAGCAGTAACAGTAGTATCTTTTACATCACGATAAGTGCCTGGTTGGTTTAATTCGTGAGTACTTAAACCTGTGCCTGCTGCAGGAGAAAATGGTTGAATGGTGTAACCTTTGTAAATTAGGCCTTTTTGGTACAATTGACCAAGTAACCACCAAACTGTTTCAATGTATTTGTTGTGGTAAGTTATGTATGGCGAATCCATATCAACCCAATAGCCCATTTTTTCGGTAAGGTCATTCCATACATCAGTGTATTTCATTACCGCTTCTTGGCACTTTTTGTTGTACTCCTCTACCGATATTTTTTTACCAATATCTTCTTTCGTAATACCAAGTTCTTTTTCTACTGAAAGCTCAACAGGCAAACCATGAGTATCCCAACCTGCTTTTCGGTTAACCAAAAAGCCTTTTTGCGTTTTGTACCTGCAAAAAATATCCTTTATTGTTCGGGCCATCATGTGATGAATTCCTGGCATTCCATTGGCAGAAGGCGGGCCTTCGTAAAAAACAAATGGCTTATTGTCTTTGCGAATATTGATACTCTCTTGGAAAGTATTTTCTTGTTTCCAAATATTTAGAACTTCCTCAGAGATTTGAGGAAGATTAAGTTGCTGGTATTCAGGATATTTTTTGGGCATTCCAAAATTTTTAAAGGCTGCAAATGTAACTAAGAATTAGGTAAAAAAAAGCGTGTAAAATAAGAGCTTTAACGTCTTTTAGGTTTTAGTTTTTGGTCGAGCTTTTTAAGTATTTTTTTGCCTCTGCTGATAAACCCTGCTGAACCATTAGGCAATTGCATTTCAATAAGTAATTTGAGTTCTGGCTTAATTTCAGGATATTTTGCAGAAAGATTAAAAATTGCAGTCATGGCAAAAACCTTAATTGCAATAGCAGTTTTAGGGTTTTCTAGTTGCTGAAAACATAGATCTAAAGTTATTCCCTCAATATCTTCAGGAATATCAATTTCTGATAATATTCGTATTGTATTTCTAATAATAGCATCATGAACACTACTAGAATTTATTTTTAAGATGGCATCTTTTAGATAAGGCTCAACCCATTTTGCGTTAGTTCTTGCTATATTACCAAATGGCATTGCGGCTCTTTGGGCTAGCCTGTATTCGTCTCCTAAAAAGTGTTTTGCTAATGTGTTAAGTTTTTGTGGATCATTACCAATAAACTCAATAATTAAGTCGCTTTGCCTTTTAGAATGCTCCTCTTCCAATAATATTTTGAGGGTTTCAAAATGGTTTATTGAAGTGGTTTTCATCAATGAAATTAATTATCTATTGCTGCTACACACTTTAGTTCTATGGCAATTGGGGTAGGCAAAGAGTTTATTTCTACAGTAGTTCTACATGGTTGATTGTCTTTAAAATACTCTGCATAAACCTTGTTGTAGGTTTGGAAATCTCTTTTCATGTTTACCAAAAAAACTGTAACATCAACAAGGTTTTCCCATTTGGCACCTGAAGCTTCTAAAACAGCATTAACATTATCAAAAACAGATCGACATTGAGCCTCAAAATCGAATTCAATAAAATTGCCATTGTGGTCTAACTTTAAACCTGGCACACCGCTATCATTTGAATCTGAGCCAGCGGTTCTTGGCCCTACTCCTGAAAGGAACAACAAATTTCCAACTTTACGAGCATGGGGATATAATCCAACTGGCTTTGGGGCTTTATCAGCATTTATTTTTGTGGACATAGAATATTTTTTGCCAAATATAGGAGTTCGAAATTTTTAGAAAGACACATTCCATATCTTTGATTTAAGAAAAATATCCATGAAGTTTTTGAAGTCTGTATTTGTGTTGGTTTTGTTTTTTACCATCATCCATGTAAATGTAAAAGGTCAAAGTGGTTACAATCCACTTTTGGTAAACGAAGTTTTAGAAGAAAATATCCTTACCCCGCCTAACCTAGCAAAAATTGAATTAGAAGATAGTCTTAATCCTTTTAGATATAGGGTTGGTGTAGCTATGGCTTATGAAGAAAACTTAGCCAAAAAAGAACTATTACAAGTTGGTGATCATTATTTATTAAGAGAAGTAATTTCAATTCCAACTGCAAAAGCCATCGGTGTTTACTTTGAAAGATTTGATTTAGAAGAAGGTCAAACTCTTAATATTTACAATGCAAAAATGGAGTTGGTTCAAGGGCCATACAATCAAAATCTCAATGAAGATGGTGGCTCTTTCGCCTTGCCTTATGTTGTGGGAGAAAAAATAATACTTGAATTTTCATCTCAAATAAAATCAAGTTTTGACATAAACATTAAGGAACTAGCCTATTTCTATCGAGGCGTGCCAGATGCATCGAAAGGCGCTAGAGACTTTGGTGATGCAGATGCATGCCAAGTAAATGTAAATTGTAGCGAAGGAAATGGCTGGGAAAACCAAAGAGATGCTACAGTTAAAATCTCTGTAAAAGACGGAGGAGGATTTTATTGGTGCACAGGAACCATAATGAATAACTCTAATGGAGGCTGCAAACCTTATATTCTTTCCGCCGACCATTGCGCTGAAAACTCAACTTCATCAGATTTTGGTCAATTTGTTTTCTACTTTAATTATCAAGGGGTAGATTGTAACAACCCAGTTAGTGAATTGGCTGTAAACTTCAAAACTTTAACAGGATGCTCAAGGTTAGCTCAAAGTAACTCTGGAGGAAATACCGATTCTGACTTTTTACTAGTTGAATTAAATGATACTATTCCTAAAAATTTCGATGTTTATTATAGCGGATATGATGCGACGTCAACCATTCCAAATGTTGGAGGGGTTGGAATTCACCACCCCGATGGTGACATCAAAAAAATATCAACTTTTAACGGCAATGTAACTACAGATAGTTGGGGAGGTGTAAAGCAAAATTCACATTTTATTGTAAACTGGATTTCTACTGCTAATGGTTTTGGTGTTACTGAAGGAGGTTCATCTGGCTCAGCCATTTTTAACAGCGAAGGATTGGTAATAGGCACTTCAACAGGAGGGGCCTCTATTTGCAATAATCCAGGTTCGGCTACAGATTATTATGGGAGAATGTATATGCATTGGGATAGAATTGGAACTTCTGTTGACAAAAGACTTGACTTGTGGTTAGATCCTGCAGCCACTGATTCAACAAATAATTTAAGACTAAGTGGCACCAGAAGACCTTGCTTGGCGCTACCTGCATCAGTTGAAACTAAGTTTGTAGAAAAAGATATATTCAAAATTTACCCTAACCCCGCGAACCAACAAATTAATTTCGAAGTAATAAATTCAAATATTTCAGTTAAGATTTTCAATAGTTTGGGACAACTTGTAACCGAAAAAAATCAAGTTAGCAGAGGAACTTTCACCTTTAATTTAAAACCAGGCACCTATATTGCAGAAGCCTATTCTGAAAAAGGAATTCAACGAGAAAAATTTATCATCTTACAATAAAAAATGAAAAAATTAATCTTTATCGCCATCGCAAGTATTGCATTAGTAAGTTGCAAAGCAAAACCAGAAGTAGCCCAAGAAAAAACTTCAACTGAAGCAAATTCTCAAAAAATGGAAAAGGCCCAGGATGAAAATATGCCCAAGGAAGTTTATGCTCCGGCCGAAGAAAAAGAAGGATCTCCTCAAAAAAAAGTTGAAATTTTTGCTAACGATGAAGGAATGCAAGGCGGACCTGCTCATTTAAGTGAGGAGCCAAGATTATTGCTTTTAAATAAAAAGTCAACCGATGAATTTTCGAGACTTAAGCAAGATCCTTACACAATTAACAATGTAAGCACCTACCAAACTCAAATTATTGTTTCACTTTCTTACAGTGGAGGCTGTGGTGGGGCAAATTTTAGTGCCAATTGGAACGGAATGTTGATGAAATCGATGCCTCCAAAGGCAAATATTTCTTTAAATCTTGATGACCAAGACGATTGCGAATCTATGGTAAATGAAAAAATATATATTGACATTGCACCCTTATTGAAAGAAGTTGGCTCACAAGGTGCCATGGTTAGGTTGCAAGGCTGGGATGCTCCCTTAGATTTTACAGTTAAACAATAAATTAAGCAAAAGCATTTAGTACATTTTTTATGGGTGAGTAATAGCTCCTTCCGAATAATATTAGATGCACTAAATTTGGGTATAAGTTGCAAATATCAATTCTTTTTTCCCATCCTTTTTCTAGCGGAAATTCATTTTGGTAGGCATTGTAAAAATCATCATCGAATCCACCAAATAACCTAGTCATGGCTAAATCCATTTCTCGGTTTCCATAATAAACAGAAGGATCGATTAAAACTGGTTTATTGTTATGGCATAAAAAATTACCACTCCACAAATCGCCATGCACCAAACTTGGTTTTTCGGTTGGGAAAATTTCTGCTAATTTTAAATAAAGTAAGTTGAAAGCTTTTAGGTCTTCTTTTGGCAACAGATTTTTATCAAAAGCCAATTTTACCAAAGGGCTTAATCTTTGATTTTCAAAAAATTCTGTCCAAAACAAGAAATGGTGATTTGTTTGACATATTGAGCCAATATAATTATCAAAACTCAATCCAAACTTACTATTTGATTGCTGATGTAAATGAGCTAACTTTTCGCCAATATCGAACCAAAATTTTTGATTTGGAATGTCTTGATTTAAATGCTCTAAAACCAAAAATGAATCATCATCAAGTTGAAACTCTCCAATAACCTCGGGAATTATAAACCTAGACTTTTCTTGCAATAGCTTTAAACCCAAAACTTCTTTTGCAAACATTTCAGGAAACCGGGAAGCACTATTTTGTTTTACAAAGAAAAATCCTGAATTAGTTTTTAGTTTGTATGCCTTATTAATTGAACCGCCTGAGGTAGTAGATGCATTAAAAATAGTTAACTCTTTATTTATTGATGAAGAAATAGATTCTTCTAAAAAAGAAATATGGTTTTGGGTTAACATTTACTCAGCAATAGGGTCTCTGCCTTTTGGAGACTGATTTGGCAAGTTAAAATATGCAGTATGTGAAATTTTGCATCGCACAGGTTTGCCATTTTTTATAGCAGGTTCCCATTTTATTTTTCCTAATACCCTTCTAGCCTCTTCGTAGCAACCTCCGCCCAAATAATGAGTTGGGTAAACACCACCTATTAAACCTAAGAAAAACATCATTCCTAGTACAATGGAGATATATAAAACACGCTTAATATATTTAGCCATAGAAAAATTTTTTATATTTTCGGTTGAATAAAATTGCAAATCAAATCGAAAATCAAATAACTATTAAATTTTTACTATGAAAAAACTCTACATTTTATTTTCTGCAATTGCCTTTTCTTTTCTTTCTTTTCAAAGTTATGCGCAATGCAACATTGCTGTTGGTATGGACTCTACCAATGTTACTTGTTTTAATGGAGATGATGGAACTGTAACCGGCTTAGCCAGTGGTGGAACAACTCCATACTCTTACTTTTTAGGTTCAGCAAGTTCTTCTTATTGCGGTGTTTCAAGTAATTGCGGAGGTGGTGATTATATTACCGGTGTAACACTAGATACCATTCAAAATTTAAATACTTTTTGCAATGGTTACACTTTTTATAATTCA
>Ga0102814_10002725_pt1 | contig 11849 bp, 16 predicted proteins | sample ColrivemetaGS741_FD_79112 | JGI IMG/M metagenome (GOLD analysis project Ga0102814, IMG submission 79112) | Estuarine microbial communities from the Columbia River estuary - Flood tide ETM metaG S.741 | ecosystem: Environmental > Aquatic > Marine > Intertidal zone > Estuary | place: USA... | reverse complement strand
ACTTGGGTTTTCAAATTGTTTATTGCTGCGTCACGAGTACTGCTGTTTATTCCTGCATAGGTTTTGTAATCACTAACGTCAACTAAATCTGCCATTTCTATTCCCGAATTCTTGTAAAGCTGGCGGGTTGCCCCGCCAGTTTATTACTAACTTATATATTAGCTTGCTGCTGTCTTGATTAAAGCCATTGAAGCTTTACCAGCTGCTCCAGCCTCTTTAGCGATGAAGCCAAAGCGACGAGTCGCAACCATTGCACGTTGTTGTGCAACTACGTCAGTAGCCATTTCCAGAGTTAAACCTCTGTGGTTACCAATCAGGTAGTTTGATGGGTTAACTAAGATACCAACTGCTTTAGATGCAGCTGCCGCTTCAAAAGCGTCAGATACAATTAGAGAGATACCGTAAAGTTTACCTAACTCACCAGATTTGATTACCGCGTTTTCACCGTACTTGTCTACAGTAGTAACGTCTGAATCAGTCAATAAGCTATAGTAAGCTGCTTGACTTAAGAAACAAACTAGGTCAGATGGGTTCATGCCCCAAACTCCCATGTTTGAACGAGCTGTGTGTAGCTCTGCTTTTACAAACATATCAGTAGTAGAACCAGTAGTTACTGTGTTACCAGTATGACCACCAGCTAACTCTTCTAATTCAGTAAATGGTGCTGTTTGACCAGTACCTAGAATTGAAGCGTCAGATGTACGTGCCATTCTACGAACGATTGCGTCACGAACGATTCCTGCAATTGGAATAATTGAGTCTTCGTCTTCTTCGTAACCGATGTACTCACGAGTCGCTAGCTTAGAAGCAGTCAGTGTGACCTCTGTTAAGCCGTGCGCTTTAGTAGTACCAGATGAAGCATCGTTAAATGCTGTACCAACCGCATCACCATCATTTAGTGAGCCAGTTGCTACCCAAGTAGCATCCATTCCACTGTCAGGGTTGAACGGGAAGTTCATCACTCTTGCATTCATAGCAATAGATTGGAACTGTGGCTCAACAACAACACGGTTCTGGATTGCGTTGAAAATGTTTCCATTCCAAGTAGTTTCCCAGTCTGTGTCTGCCCAACGTGTAGCTTTTTCAATTAGCTTCTTACCGAAGTCTAACTTTTCTACTGATTTACCAGTAATTTTAGACGTGATGTAAGCCGCGTTAAGCTCATCAGCAGTTGGTCCGTTAGAACCTGCTTCTGAAAAACTCATCTTAGACTTAGCTCTCGCAGCTAGTTCTTCTTTCGTAGATTCTAGCTCGCCTTTCATTTCTGCAATAACTTCCGCATATTGGTCGTCATTTGCTTTTATTTTTGCTTCTAAAGCTTCTGCAACTTTATCAGCTTTGGTTTTACCCACTCTTAGACTATCTAATTCAGCTTCCGCTTTAAAAGTTGCTTCCTTCTCAGAAACTTCCTCTTTATACGCTTCCACAGCTTTTTGAGCTGTCTGCTCCATAGCCGTTATCATTTCTTCTTGTGTCATGTCTATGTCCTTAAGAATATTATCCTGAGAAGATTCCTTCTCAATTTTAGTAATCTCTACTTTTTCTTCAACTACTTCAGTTGGAACAGGTGTAACACTTGTACCAACTTGCTTTCTTTCAAATGATTCTTTGTAAGCTTTATAGGCTTCTTCTGAATCAAATGATTTAGCTAATGAAAATGTAGAGTCTTGGTTTGCAGGAACTGAAACAACACTAATCTCATATAAAGATAAATCTTTAATGAAAAAAGTATCGGAGTCCCTATCGTAGTCAGCATCTTTAACACTAAAGCCTACGCTGAATGTTTTTAAAACATTATCTTTAATTAAGGTGTATACCTCGCCTGCAGCCTTGCTGATTTCCGCAACGATTTCTAAGCCTTTGTCAGTCACATTATGACTAACAGTGGTCCCAACAGGACGTGAATAGTCATGGAAAGCTAGGACGATAGGATTCTTCATATAATCATCCAGTCCTCCCTTTTCCCAAGCTTCCTTAACGATTATATCGCCACTTCGGTCTTTGTGAACAGTATTGGCGTAACCTTTTATTGTTAAGACTTCTTCTTTCGAGTCTTTCTCAACAACATCAAATAATGAGTTTAGTTGAAAGTTTTTATTCTTCATTATTTCCTTCTTTTTCTTCGTCGTCCTGAGGTGGTCTCCCGCCCTCAGAAGGGTTGCTTGCACTCCCGGCTATATTAGCTGGAATGCGTATGTCGTCATGACCGTCTATCTTCTGTAATCTTAATGCCTCTCTAGCTTCGTTAGGAGTAATAACTCCACTATTTACTAAAGTGCTGTAATATTTTGCTTTTTCATCTAACTCTGGCTGTAAAGGCGAGAGGTCTTCTAGTACTGCTGCAAGGTCATAACCAAAATATCGTTCTAATCCACTAATTACTTTTCTTACTAGAGGTAGAACGGTTTCTTGATACATTAGTCTGTGATTAGGTCTAATATTTGCATTATTTCCGCCCTTTAATAATAAGGTTGGAACACCTAAACATTTGAGGATAGTATCCTCTAAGTTATTCACAGATTCTTCAAAATCTAACTTTTTAAAGTCAACATCAGACATTTTATCAATCTCTAGTCCGCCGTCTAAAACTAAAGGTCTACGACCTCCACTCTTAGGACTGTATCTTGCTGACCAAGAATTGATAAGTCTTTCTTTAACTTTAGTACTTAGAGTATTAGGACTCTTTAGTACTAATCCAGGTACTGCTCCGTTTTCAAAGAAGGTTGCCTGAAAGTCTCTCATATTATTCAGCAAGTTAATTGAATCTCTTGCTGCTATCATTCTAGATGTTCCTCGATAGATAGATTTTGATGAATTGTCTTGGATATGAATAATTTCTTCGGGTTTATACTTAATGTCACCGTATTCGTATCCTTTAATAAATGTTTTCTTATGTGGAACTATTACCATATCACTTGCTGGTAAATGGTATAAGTGCGCTCCATCATAATAAATAAAACAGTTTCCGTCTATCATCATATCCAAGAATAGTTGCCTTCTAAAGGCATCCGCATTTTGGAAAGGATTAGGCTGTCTGTTTAATAATGTAACTAATTTCTTATGCCTAACAGTTGCTACTCCAGGAAACGCTTCTTTGTCTCCTACGTCAACTCCTATCTGGGAAGCTGCATCCACAATCATGTTTACACCTCGGTTAACTACTTCTAAGTGCTCAAATGCTCTTTCATAAGGGACGCTTTTATACGAGGCGTCTTGTATACCTTCTGATTGTGAAATTCGAGGTTGTGCCGGATTTAGCTTTCGTAATCCTAAACTATCTAACATTCCCATATTCTTTTTCTCTTCTTTTGTTAACCCAGCGTTGCTGCTTGGGGCCAGTGATTAATGAAGGCTTCTTCCCGTAAATCGAATGTAGTTTCAAATGGTGCGTATGACAGAGAGTAACCGTATCATCGTAAATCTCTTTACGGTGTACCTCGATAAACTCATCTCTAATACCCATCATATCTTCAGCTGTCAATATAACGAGGTTCTTTTCCTTAATCCACTTATTAAGAAGTTCTGTTACACTAAAGAAGTGATGAAAGTCCAAGTTCTCAACTCCCCCACAGATGTAACATTCTTCGTCTTTTATATAAGCGCTCTTTGCACGGTCTCTAATGTATTTTATTTTATCCCGTTTAAGTTCACTCATAAAGTATTTTTCTTACATTTTTTCTGTATTCTGGATATTATATCAAAGTTATATCTAAAAGTCAAGAGGAATTTTTCGTTGGTGGTACGATTATTTGGTTGTACCCACAAAAATCATCTAGTATCCATAGTTAGAAAGTTATTTCGGATGCGACAAATGTATATAAAGCGTAACGCAGGGCGTCTGCCATATGCGAAGCCATATTATGTACAGGTTTCTCTGTTATTAAATTTTCATTAGGGTTCCATTGATACTGGTCTAATGATATTAGCGTGTCTTTACAACTTTGGTCTACTATTAGGTTTTCGTTGTCTACAATAGTAGCTACTGCAGCTATACCATCTAGTACACTCTTAGTAGCATTTATAGTAGAAATATCGTATTCCTGCGCCAAATCGAATCTCATCTGCTGTGCTGCGGAGTCTATGTAAATTGCGTCTATATCCCACTTTTCTATTAGTTGTTGTAGTACTCTAGCATGTTGCTCAGTAGTACGCTCAGCGTGCATGTACTCCTCTAGTACATAGTACTTTTTCTCATCCCAATCATAACCAATAACACAAAAAGCTGTTGGGTCACGGTAACCAACGTCTAGACCTGCAAATACTTCCATATTAGAAGTATCCATTTCTTCTAGATTAGCTACACAAGTTTCATAATTAAAGTTCCATACTTGACCTTCGAATGTATTAAAGTCTGCTAAGTACTCCTGGTTAAACTCTGCCTTAGACATACCTGCTTTTGCGTCTTCAATATCTCTTTTACTAAATCGAGGATTTTCATGGTAGGAAGCTCTTATGGATACCCAGTTATCGTACTCTTCTGTGAATCCTCTATTATAAAATTCTGCAAACCAATTGTTACGTCCACGAGGAGTAGATATAAATATACATTTACTTTGAGGTTTGTCTAGAGTAGGTCGTAAGGCAACATTAAAAGCATCCTTGCCTCCATCACCTAGCGCGGCTTCATCAAATATAATAAGATCATAACTCCTACCAACGGTGCTATCGACCTGATTAACTGATCCCATTCTGATAGTACTTCCATTAGTTAATTCTATTACCTTATCTTTTGCATTATCTTTAGCTACTTCTAAGTCAAAGTGCTTAATTAATCCTCTTTGCAAATCAAAGGATATCTGTGAGAGTGAATAGTTAGGACTCATTACTAGAACATTTACATTAGGTACTAGGGCGACTAGCTGGCCAATAATGTTTGCTATATACGTTTTACCCTGCCTACGTGATAAGGCAGCTACAATGAATCTGTAATCTGGGGAGTTGACTGCATTGATTAATGCAATTTGAGATTTTATGGGTTCTATACCCAATAAGTTTAAATACTGTAAGATAGGTAATTTTATAAATCTATCTTCTTTCGTATAATCTAACACTTTGTCGGAAGATACGTTTTCTCTACTAATTTCTAACATTTATATTCCTTATTGTTAATAAACAAAAGCCTTACGTAGAAGTAAGGCTCTTGTGTGGTGTGCCTAACTTATTTTTACTCGCTAGTAAACAGTTTGTAAACTACTGCCGCTGACAATAGACCTACAAGTCCTGCGCTACCTAAATCATGAATGATACCCGTAATTGTTGCAATAACATCTCCACCTAAGAAAGGTACAGAGCCACCGAAAATTATCTGTAGAACTATCGTTAAACAAATTAATGATAGACCTGCGTGAGTACCAGCTTTAATCCAACCGATAACTTTTTCCATAAAAATATCTCCTTTTCAACTTTTGTCATCTTGACAATTTAAAATTATACCATAATTAAACAAAAAGTCAAGTGGAATATTTCTTAGGTTATCGGTTCTTTACTGTTCAAGGTTACTAATCTTTTGTACTATGTGAAACTACTTTTCCCAATCTTAAACCCGATATTTTTTGATTGGGAACGTATCTCCATATATAACCTCGTTCAGCATCTTTATGCCCAAAAATAGTATTCATTAATCCTATTTTTATAACCATATGTTTCTTGCCGTCAAGCTGCACAATATCTCCTTCTTTAAAAGGGCCGAAATACTTAAAACTCATTCCAGCGGCAGCTTTAACAGCTAAATCTTTTATCCATAGAGCAACAATAATACCTACCATCATTGCTACAAATGGAGTAATTAAATCTGCTATTTGTATACCAAGTTCATTTGGCGTCATGAGAATGTCTCCATTAATTGTGGGCCAAACTGAACCATTACAAAACTAATAGCTGCAATCGCTACAATACCTAATAGCATCCATTTCATTTTGAAATCATCTACAAGCATTTTGAACCCTATTATTTCGTTTCCTAAAATGCGCAGTGACAGTTCTAATTTACCCTCGTCTTCGTTATTATTCATCTGTGTTCCTTTGTGGTTTCTTGTTTAATTATATAATCTTTGACTGCAGATTTGATTGCGTCTTCCGCTAGAACACTGCAGTGTATCTTAACTGGTGGAAGTTGCAACTCTTCAACAATTTCAGTATTTTTAATTTCTTCTACTTGATGAATAGTTTTACCTTTTACCCATTCTGTTAATAATGAGCTAGAAGCAATCGCCGAGCCACACCCATAAGTTTTAAACTTTGCGTCTGTGACTACGTCATCTTCTATACGTATTTGTAACTTCATAACATCCCCACAAGCAGGCGCACCCACCATACCAGTTCCTACATGTGGATCGTTAGCATCCATCTTACCCACATTTCGTGGGTTATTATAATGATCTAATACCTTTTCTGAATATGCCATAATTACTCCTTAATAATAATTTATATTTACTACAAATCTTCTATCTGCATCTGTTTGTGAAACGCAAGTATGCAACATAGTGTTAGAAAAAGTAACAAGTCTATTTGCTACCGAGTCTATTCTAGTACCATCCTCTAAAAGAGTATACCCATTATTGTTATTTAAGTAGTATATTGATACCTTTAAGTCTTCTCTGCTTTCTCCCTTTTTTGCTTGATCTAAATGCCACCCATGCAGTTTAGGGCTGGGCTGCTTTAGTATACTATTTATCTTAACCCTAGAAAACTGGGTAGTCTCGATCTTTTCTAGTAAAGGCTTGAAATAATGGTGAAAATCGCTCCACTCATTTAAATATACTAAATGAGTGTAACTAGACTGACTCTCCCCCTCTGCGAACCCATAAGGAGCCGGAGAGGGGTTTGGAGCAGTAACTGGTTGAAAGTACCAAGGAAAGTACTTGTTCTCTATAACCCCCTGGCACATCCATTTGTGTAACTCAGGGTCTAAAAAATTATCTATTATTTTTGTTGTCATTATTTTCCTTGGTTAATTAAATGTTACAGACTCCCCGCATCCACAAGCTGCCTTAACTTGTGGATTGTAGAATTCAAATCCCTCATTAAGCCCCTGCCTTTGATAGTCTACTTCTGTACCTGACAAGTACAATAGACTCTTAGCGTCAACGATAAGATTTACTCCTCTATTTTTGAATACAATATCTTCAGCATCTACTGAGTCAACGTACTCTAGGGTATAAGAATACCCCGAACATCCTGCGGTTCTCACCCCCACACGTATACCTACCCCTGAGCCTCTGTGCTCAAGACGGTCTAGCATTACGTGTGCGGCTTGTTTTGTTAATGTCATATCTATAATTTCTTGTAGAACCCATTCCATCTTTCAATGTGCTCAATGTACCCTACCATTGCGTGGTCCGAAAAGTTATCTACCTTACCTTTTGCAAGTCCTAAAAACATACCACGCAGTCTGTCTTTTAGTCTAGCAAACCAATTAGATACCCCTGTAGAGTTTATACTACCATCGCTTCTAATATAATGTAGTTTACCATGATGTTTGTAGTTCATTACTCTAAGGGGTACACTAGTTACAATATCGTTATTGTTCTTCCATCTAATATGCTCGACCTTTAACGACCTTATATACTTTGGCCAGCCCACTCTAGGAGAACCATATGTATATAGTTGCACAGGATTAGGAAGCGTATATGCTGCTGCACATCTTGCTGACATTATAGTAGCCATGGCTGCTCCTAAAGAATGTCCACAAAACCAAACTTTTTTGTCCTTAACGTCTTTTAGGTCTCTACCAATAGTAGGCCATATCTCGTCCACCTCTGCTTTAAACCCTCTATGCACTCTTGAAACTGTTTCTGCCTTAACTGGGAATGCTTTTAAATCCGCAGCCAAGTCATTAAATTCTGTAGGTTGTGTGCCTCTGCAGGCTATTACAATGTCAGTTTCGTTTTCGAATCTGTAAGCCTGCGCTCCTCCAACATTATAAAAAGTATGAACACCAAACCCATACTCTCGTACAACATCTCTTATAGCATCTTCTTTACCATATGAATCTGCCGCTAGTTTTGCAAAGAGTAAACTTCTTTGCTTTACTGTTTTATTTGATATACTCATCGTATCTCCTTTACTTGCTTAACCAACCATTAGGTTGCTCTAGCTCTTCTATTCGGGCCTCTAGCTGCTCTATCTTAGTAGCTATCTTAGGGTTTACCTTTTTCCAAGCATCGGGGTCTTGGTCTAACCAAGTCCACCCGTACCTATCTCTAAGGTAGTCTAAGATACTATCAAATATCCCATAGCCCCATAAACCTACTCTAGTATCTTTTATATAAAATAGTGCCGCAGCACCTAGCATAGCTCCCGCTATACTTGTGTAAATCCATAACGTATCTTCAAACATTTACTCTCCTTTCCTCTAAGTCTTTTAAGATTCCTTTTTTCTTTTCTTCTGAAAAATCGTACCAGTCTATTACCTCTAGTTCGTGCCTTTTACACCCTATACAGTACTCATACATGTTATAAGTGCATACTCCTATACAAGGACTGTTATCTGTTAAAGTTTCTTCCATTAGTTCTGTGTAACAGAGACAGAGCATCCAGATGATGTCTGGCAATTATTTGTTAGTGTGTATGATTTATTTGAATTACTATTTTGTATTAAATCTAAATCTGTTGTATAAGAGCCTGTTAAATCTACAGTTGCTGTATGTTCGCCATCTCCTTTTTGTACTATTGATTGTTCTCCATTATCAGTTCGTACTATAAGTTGCATATACTTGTCTCCATTACCTTTTTGTTTAAAGAATATATCATTATTATCACCACCATAAGTATAAATTCTTGCTTCATGGTCTGCATTACCTGTACCAGTTTCTTGTGAACCCTTTAAATCAGTACCACCACTATGAAGATCTATATTAACGGTGTGTCCACCATATTCTGCTGTAGCGCTAGACTCACATGTTGTATCGTTCTCATCAACAAATGTTTTACCTTGACAAACATGAACAGTATTATCATTAGTATTAATATGAAATCCTATTCGATTTGTATCTGACCCTGTAGTATTGTATTGTTCAAACTTTAAAGTATTACCTGAGCCATCTAAGTCACCACCCCAAGCTTGTCCAGAACCCCAATATGAAACCCAACTAACTGTATTATTATTTCCTTCTTGGTCAATATCAATCGTATTATTATCGTGGGACACGGATAAACGAACTTCATTATCATCCCCGTCCTGTAAGATATCTAAAGTAAGATTGTTACTCGTTCCCACCTGAGTGATATATATCGAATTGGCTGCAAATACATTTAGACATAGTAGTAGACTACTGACTTTGAATAATAATGATTTCACTTTCAGTACCTCCTAATTCGAAGTCCAATAACTCGAAATCCCCCATCTGGATATTCATTATGTAGCTATTAGCCTTTTCGAGTCTTAGTTCTACAACACTACCACTTGCTGCTTCCCTGTGCCAATACCATTGCGGGTCTTCATCTAGTATTGTAATTCCTGTTGTTGTATCTTTACCTAGTTTGAAGTCGTATACACCTTTCTTCTTATCAAACTCAGAACGCATCTGTAAAGCTAATTGAGCGTTTAGTTGTGCAAGTATATCTCCTAAGAAGTTCTGGTCTAAGAAATCTATATCTAAGGAGGAAGCTAATTCGTCTTCTTCCTCTTCTAAGTAGTCTATCTCTAAATCATCAAACTTTAGGAAGTCTATGTCTAGTGCAGTAGCTACCTTATTTAATTGTTCTTCTCTTTCAGCCTCTTCAATTTCCCTAGGCTTAGAGATAATTAGTAGATTGTTTATGTAGCTTTCTTCTAAGTCTAGTATTACTGGTTTTAAGGGTCTGCTACTAATAGTGTCTACAACGGTTGCTTGAAAAGCTTGATTCATTATAACCATACCAGCATCTGACTCTACTGATATCTCCCCCACAAAACAATTTCCGTTTGTATCGCAAGAAGGTAGTAGTATTATTGTGGAGCTGCCAATCTCATCTATTGTCATTGTGAAATCAGTACCACGAACACCAATTACAGCACTAGGAGTAGTAATCTTAACGTTCTGCCTACTGTTCTTTGCTATTTGGCCACTTGCGTATCTTATAGTACCTAAACTCGCTTTAAGAGTTAGTGACCCTTCTTGCGAAGCAGGGTCGTATACAAAATCATCAATTAGTAACCTGCTATGCTCTGTTACGTCTACTCTTGTTTCATCTATAAAGTCTATCTGTACTTTGCCTTTTGCAGTAGAGATTACATCTAACATCTCTACTCCTAAGTCTTTTTCTACTTCGTATACTTCAAACCCTTCATCTCTTTCTATAGCAGCGGAGCCTGTAAAAGCGGTTACTAAACCAATGTTTGCTGAAACCGTTGTAGTTAAAAGTAATAATAAACTAGTCCCTCTGAATAATGTCCACATTTGCACTTGCACCGTTTGTTGTCATATCAATGACGTTTACTCCCCCGCTTTGATGTATAACAAAATCCGCACTAGCTCCAGTCTGATCTAAGTCTAAAGTACTGGCACTGGTTTGATCTATATCGTACGTTCCTCCCGCTCCATCTAATTCTAGAGTTGCGGTAGCATGGGCAGTTTGATTTATGTTAATTGTTTTTACTGCTGAACTTGTACTTCCAGAAGAAGTCATGTTAAGTGTACCACCTGCAGTCTGGTTTATATCTATGTTTTGTGAGCTGCCTACAGCAGTGTAAGAAACGTAGTTATCATAACTTCCAGACTGTACTACATCATAGTCACCTGTAATACCTGTTTGGTCACTTATAAAAGTATGTCCATTTACATCGCCATTGTCATCTATATTAAGTAAGTAGTTATTACTATCACCATCAACTGTAATTGTTACTATAACACTAGTACCATCGATAGCTGCGCTAATTACGGTACTATCTGTACCTGACTCACCTAAAATGGTAACTCCTGCACTATCTCCCGACTTTGAACTAGCATTTCCTATATCAATGTCAATATCAGATGAATTACCTGTAAAAATAATTGAAGCTGTTACACTATCACACCCTGAAGTAGCAGAACCACTATCACAGTTAAAATCAATATTATTGCTATTACCTGTCGCTGAAAAAGTACCTGTGAAACTATCACCATCGATATCAAAAGTTAATACGTTAGTATTACCTACTTGGTCTATATTAAAGTTTGAGGCAGAACCCGAAACTGTAGATGCGGTTGTAGAACTACCTACTGTATTTCCGTCCCCATCTTGTAATACGTCAAACACTAACGAGGCTCCTGCCTGTGTTACGTATATTTTATTTGTTGCCATAGAGGGCAAACTCATCATTGCTATGATAAAGAAAGTTAAGTATCTCATCTTAGTACCCCTTCATTTTATTCTCCTTGTTTTTCAGAAATTGGATGCGGTATCCAATCGTCTACTAAATTAATGTAGTCTATGTTATCCTCAGTAACTTCTGCGATTACTGGTTCTTCCCACTCCCATAGTCCTTGTTCTCTACCTTCGTAGAGCATTTGTAAAACTCCATATTCAATTGCGGTACGAATAGCATAATTGACTGGTTCGTTTGCTGCGTTGCCAGATTCTATTTCTAATGCTCTTGTACCTAAATCCAAAAATCGAAAGACATCAGCTCCATTACTGGTGCTTGCGATTGTCTTAGTTGAGGATACAGTAAGAAGTATTTCTCCTGTCTGTACTGCAACTAACCTTAGTGAAACGGTTACTTGATCAGTTCTATATTCTTCGTGTGTACCCAAACCGAAGTATCTTGCACCTGCTCCACCGCTTGTGGTGTTAGAATCATATCCAACAATGCCACCTTCCAGTATCAGACCCGCAAACATCATAGGTCGCAAAGCATCCTGTCCGCCTGTACCGTCGTACAACTCTCGT
>Ga0102814_10002722_pt1 | contig 11860 bp, 12 predicted proteins | sample ColrivemetaGS741_FD_79112 | JGI IMG/M metagenome (GOLD analysis project Ga0102814, IMG submission 79112) | Estuarine microbial communities from the Columbia River estuary - Flood tide ETM metaG S.741 | ecosystem: Environmental > Aquatic > Marine > Intertidal zone > Estuary | place: USA... | reverse complement strand
AGCTCAAACGTCCGGGCGACTGACCTCCGATTTCATAGTCTAACCCGCTGCCATCCCCGCGCAACCGTCGAGCAAAAGCGCAGGCGCGCGCGCAAGCGGGGGGGCGGGTGGGAGCGCCGCGCGCGCGCCTAGCGGCGCAACACGGCACCGGGGTTCAAGATCCCATTAGGGTCAAAACTGTGTTTGATGGACCGCATCAGCGACAGGCTCACCGGATCGCCATACCGCTCCAAATCCGCGACCTTCAACCGGCCCACGCCATGCTCGGCGCTCACCGATCCGCCCATTGAGGCGACGATATCATGCACCAAATCCATCACCGGGCGGCGCACGTCATCATACCCTGACCGCCCTTCGCCCTTGGGTGGGAAGACGTTGAAATGCAGGTTGCCGTCACCGACATGGCCAAAGCAATTGATCCGAAACTCTCCCAGCGATGCCAAAGACTTAGAGGCTGAACTGATGAACTCCGGCAGCGCCTCAAGGGGCACCGAAACGTCATGGCTGCTGATCGCCCCGATCAGCCGATTGGCCTCGGGGATTGCCTCACGCACCGCCCAGAACTGCGCACGCTGCGCCTCATTTTGCGCGATCACCCCGTCATCCGCCAAATCAGCCTCAACGGCGGCCTCAAACAGCGCCTCCAACTCTGCCGACGGGTCCAACCCTGCGGCCAATCCAAGATCGATCAACACCATCCAGTCGTGGCGCTCGGGGAACGGTTGGCGCACCTGTGGCAGGACCTCATCGAGAAACCGCAACCCCGCGCCGCTGATCAATTCAAAGCCCGAGACCCCCTCGCCCAGCCGCGCCTGCGCCAGCCCCAGCAAGGCCAGCGCCGCCGCCGGATCGCGCACCACCAACATCGCCGCCCCGGTACGGGCCGGACGCGGCACCAGCCGCAAACTGGCCGCCGTAATCACACCCAAGGTTCCCTCGGCCCCGATCATCAGATGCCGCAAATCATAGCCCAGATTGTCTTTGCGCAGCCGCTTGAGTCCGTGCATCACCCGGCCATCGGCCAGCACCACCTCAAGCCCCAAACACTGATCGCGCATATTGCCCCAGCGCAGCACCCCGGTGCCGCCCGCGTTGGTGCCCAAAAGCCCGCCGATCCGCGCCGTCCCCTCCGAGCCAAGCGACACCGGAAACAACCGGCCCACCCGTTCGGCGGCGTCTTGCACATCGGTCAGAATGCAGCCCGCCTCGACCTCCATGACGTTGCCCGCCGGCTCCACAGCGCGAATTTTCGCCATACGTTCCAGCGACAACAGGAACGGCGCCGGCCCCTCAGGCATCACCTGCCCGCCGACCAATCCGGTGCCGCCGCCATAGGGGATCACGCCGACCTTCGCCTCATTCGCGGCCCGCAAAATGGTCGAAACCTCGGTCACGTTTGCCGGGCACGCGACAGCGCCCGCTTGCCCCTGATAGCGCCCGCGCGGCTCTTCCAGATACCGCTGTTCGGCGGCGCGCAATGTGCCCGCTGGCAGTTGCCCCTCAAGTGCCAAAAGAAACTGTGTGTCCGCCGGGTTCAACATGATCAGTCCGCCTCTGTCAGCGCGAAAACCTTTGTCGCGACCCGAAAATTGCGCATCGTCATCGGAACCCCCAGCAATCGTTCGGCCTGCGCCGCCAATTTCGAGCGTCCAATCCCCGAGGGCGCGTGCAGATAAAACGCCAACTCGGTCAGATGGAGCCGTTCATCGGTGGCCGCCAGTGCCGTCAAATCGGCCAGAACGGCATCGGATGCAGGCCGCGCCAAAAACCCGATCTGCACCTTGGCCGCATCCGCAGCACCCTCATCGCTAAAAGGATTTGCCGCCAAAACCTGCGCCAAAACCTGCGCGTTCAGCACCATCACAACGGGCCGAAACCCGAACTGTTCTTCGATCGCAGCGCCAATCCGATCGGCCAAATCCGACGCAGCCGCCGGTGCCCGAAACACCGCATTCCCGCTTTGAATATGCGTCGCGACATCGCGCAGGCCCAGCCCAGTTAACACGTCGCGCAGTGCCGCCATCGGCAGGATATTGCGGCCACCGACGTTGATGCCGCGCAGGAACAAGACGTGCTTGTCACCCGACATCCGTGCGCCCCCGTCGGTCGCCGCGCAAATTGGCATAGAGCACATGGTTCCGCCAACGCCCGTTGATCTGCAAGTAACTCTGCGCCACGCCCTCATATTTGAAACCGGTTTTCTCCAGCACCGCGCGCGAGGCTGCGTTTTCGGGCAGGCAGGCGGCCTCGATGCGGCTGAGGTCCAGATCGGTGAAGGCGTGATGCACCAAACCCCGGATCGCTTCGCGCATATATCCATGCCGGGCAAAGGGTTGGCCGACCCAATAGCCAATCGTTCCGGCCTGCGCGGGGCCACGGCGAATGTTGTCCATGGTGATCGCGCCCAGCAATTGTTCGTCGCTCTGGCGCACCAAGAACAACGGCAATCCCGTGCCCTGCCCTTGAATACGCGCCGCCCATTGCACGCGGCCCGTAAAGCTGCGGCGGGTCAGGTGATCCGTGGACCAAGTCGGCTCCCAGGCGGTCAGAAAACCGGCGCTGGCCTCGCGCAGCGATGCCCATTGCCGATAATCGGAATGCTCGGGCAAACGCAGCACCATACGCTCGGTTTCCAACAGAAACCGCCGCTTGGACAACCGCATAATTCCCAGCATTACGCCACCAACCTTTCGCGCAGCGCCTCCAAGGTCGGTGCACTATCAACCGGACCATACAGCGCCATGCTGACGCGCCCGTCAACGACCAGCTTTTCCGCGAACGTCTTCAGGGTGGGCAGATCCACCGCGTCGATGCGTTCGATGGTTTCCGACAGGCTGGGCACCCGATCCCAGATCGCCACCAACCGCGCCAGACGTTCCGCCCGGCTCGATGGGCTTTCCAGCCCCATCAGCAAGCCAGCCTTCATCTGCGTGCGCGCCCGGTTCACCTCGGCCTCGGTCATGTCCTCAGCCGCGCGGCGCAATTCATCAATCGTCAGCCACGACAGATCGGCCAAATCCTTGGCCCCGGTGCCCGCGTAAATCGTCAGCGCGCCAGTGTCCTCATGCGCGCCCGCCTGCGCGAAGGTCGTGTAACACAGGCCCCGTTCCTCACGCAGTTTTTGGAACAATCGCGATGACATTCCGCCACCCATGACGCCCGCGTAAATCTGCGAGGTATAGAGGTCCGGGTCACGGTAACCGGGGGCCTCGAGGGACAAGGCGAAATGCGCTTGCTCAAGCTCTTTGATCTCGCGCCGCTCATTGCAGGCATAGCGCGCAGGCTCGGCGTCGGGCATCACCAAGGGCGACAGGTGGCCAAACAGTTCCTCGGCGAGGCGCACCAAGCGGTCATGGTGCACCGCACCCGAGGCCGCCAAAATCATTTGCCCCGGCCCGTAATGCCCGGTCACAAACCCGCGCAGATCCTCGGCGCTATAGCGTGCGATGCGGTCGGCGGGGCCAAGGATCGGACGGCCCAGCGGTTGATCGGGATAGGTGGCCTCTTGCAGCCAGTCGAAAATCACGTCGTCCGGAGTGTCCAGCGCCTGCCCGATCTCTTGCAAGATCACATGGCGTTCCACCTCGATTTCGCGCGCCTCAAAGGCCGGGTTCAGCACGATATCGGCGATCACATCCAGCGCCAGCGGCACATCGGCCTCAAGCACACGCGCATAATACGCGGTCATCTCGCGGCTGGTATAGGCGTTGATATAGCCGCCAACATCCTCGATTTCCTCAGCAATTTGCAGCGATGTGCGCTTGGCTGTGCCTTTGAACGCCATATGCTCAAGGAAATGCGCGATGCCGTTTTGCTCAGCCCGTTCATGGCGGGCACCAGCGGTCACCCAAATACCAACCGCAGCCGAGGCCAAACCCGGCATCGGTTCGGTGACGATGCGAAGGCCGTTGGCCAGCGTTGTAATCTGATGCATCAGGCACCCGTCCGTTCGAGGATCAACGCTTGCAGCGCCGCGCGGTCGGCGGTCATGCGCGTCACGCGTTCAGGGCGGTCGAACAGATCGGCCATACGCGGGGGTAAATCGGGGCGAATGCCTGTCGCAGCCTCAACGGCATCGGGGAATTTCGCCGGATGTGCGGTGGCCAGCGTGACCATCGGCACAACGCCCAAATGATCCGCCGCGACGGCGGTGCCGACGGCAGAATGCGGGCACAGCAGCTCAGCCGAATGCGCCAGAGTGTTGGCGATGCTGGCCGAGGTTTCGGCCTCAGAGACACGCCCCGAGACGAACACCTCACGCAGCGCCTGCAACGCGCCTTGGCTGACGGTGAATTTGCCGGTGGTTTTCAACTCATCCATGACCTGCGCGACGGCCGCACCGTCTTGGCCGTAGGCATCGAACAACGCGCGCTCAAAATTCGACGAGACCTGAATATCCATCGACGGGCTGATCGACGGATGCACGGTGTCGGTTTGATAGATCCCGGTCGTCAGGCAGCGATGCAGAATGTCGTTTTGGTTGGTGGCAATCACCAGCGTTTCAATCGGCAGGCCCATTTTGCGCGCGATGAAGCCCGCGAAAACGTCGCCAAAATTGCCGGTCGGCACGGTGAACTTGACCGTGCGGTGCGGCGCGCCAAGGCTGACAGCGGCGCTGAAATAATAGACCACCTGCGCCAGAACCCGCGCCCAGTTGATGCTGTTGACCCCCGCCAACCGCACCCGGTCGCGGAATTCGAAATCGTTGAACATGTCTTTCAACAGGCCCTGACAGGTATCGAAATCGCCATCGACCGCCAGCGCATGAACATTGGCATCGGCGGCGGTCGTCATCTGACGGCGCTGCACCTCGGACACCCGGCCATGCGGGTAAAGAATGAACACATCGACATTCGACAAGCCGCGAAACGCCTCGATGGCCGCCGACCCGGTATCGCCCGAGGTTGCGCCGACAATCGTCACCCGGTCGCCAGAGCGTGACAGCGAGGCTTGAAACATCTGCCCGATCAACTGCATGGCGAAGTCTTTGAACGCCAAGGTCGGGCCGTGGAACAGTTCCAGCAGGAAATGATTGGGGCCGAGTTGTTTCAACGGCGCGCGCGCGTCATGGCCGAACCCGGCATAGGCTTTGGCAATCAGGCTGCGGAATTCGGCATCGGTGAACGTGTCGCCGATGAACGGTTTCATCACCTGAAACGCGATCTCCTCATAGCTCTGGCCCGCCATCGCGGCGATCGCCTCAGGCGTCAGGCTGGGCACGGTGTCAGGCACATAGAGCCCGCCATCCCGTGCGAGGCCAGTCAGCATCGCCTGTTCAAACGTCAGATTGGGCGCAGTGCCACGGGTCGAAACATAGTGCATAGGGGTTTTCCTCAGGCCTCAGGCTGCCTGTTACGCCATAGAAGGATCGCTGTCATTAAGGCCCAGACAAATGCCAGCGAAAACCATGTGATCGCGTAGCCCAAATGGTCATTCTTGATGTCTGCGGTGTTGATCGGCACGGGGACCAGACCGGGCAACGCGGGGCTATCACTGCGCGCGATGATCATCACCTCTTCTGTGCCAAGATATTGCGCAATCGGGTCAATATCGCGTGAGAACCACAGGTTGCGGTTCAGGTCCGGTGCGGGCGTGAACGAATCGCTATCGACGGGCCACAGCAGATTGCCGGTGACGGCGACACCCCGGGCGGTCAACTCAGCCACTTGGCGGGTCGCATCGGACATAAAGCCCCGGTCCACCAGCAAGCGGCGGCCATCCGGCGTTTCCAACACGGCGATCACATGGCTGCCGGTGCCCTGCTCGCGCTGGCTTGAGAGAACATGCACGACCTCGCCGTTATAGGCCCCGGTCGCGGTGACGGGCAGATAACGGTCGGCCTCAGGGTTTGCGGTGGCGGGCACGGGCACCGGGTCGGCGTGAATGCGCGATTCGATGTCAGCGATGACGCCCTGTTTCCAGTCCAGCCGCGCCACCTGCCAAAAGCCGAGCGACAGCAAGACGGCCAACCCTCCGATGCCGAATATCAGGGGTCCGATTATGCGTTTCAGCATCCGGTGTGCCTTTTCAACGATCTATACCCAGTAACAGCGACGGGGGGCCAAAGCCCCCCGCACCAATCTTTATCTGCCGAGGGATGGCGTTAGCCCTGACCCCAGACGTAAACGGCGGCGAAGAGGAACAACCAGACCACGTCCACGAAGTGCCAGTACCAAGCCGCAGCTTCGAAGCCGATGTGGCGCTCTGGGGTGAAATGCCCGGCGCGGACGCGCAGGAAGCAAATCGCCAAGAAGATCGTGCCGATCACAACGTGGAAACCGTGGAACCCGGTCGCCATAAAGAAGTTCGCGCCATAGATGTTGCCCGCAAAGCCGAAGGCCGCGTGGCTGTACTCATAGGCCTGAAGCACGGTAAAGATCATGCCCAAGATCACAGAAATCGCCAAACCGTTCTGCACGTCTTTGCGGTTGTTTTCATGGACCAAAGCGTGGTGCGCCCAGGTCGCGGCACAACCCGACAGCAGCAGGATCAGCGTGTTCATCAGCGGCAGGTGCCACGGATCGAAGGTCTCGATGCCTGCGGGTGGGAAAACACCGTCAATCGCCGGGCTGTCTGGCCCCATCGGGTACATGGCGTGCTTGAAGAAGCTCCAGAACCACGCGGCAAAGAACATCACCTCAGAGATGATGAACAGGATGAAGCCGTAGCGCAGGCCAATCGACACCACCGGGGTGTGATCGCCCGAGTGGCTCTCGACGATGACATCCGACCACCATGCGTACATGACGTAAAGGACGCCGACGAAGCCGATCATAAAGATCCACGGCCCGCTGTCGTGCATCCACAGGATCGCGCCGACCAGCATGATAAAGGCCGAAACCGCCCCTACGAAGGGCCAGATCGACGGCGGCAGGATGTGGTAATCATGGTTCTTTTCGTGCGCCATGGTGTGTTCCCTCAGACTTTCCCGTTTCAAACCGTTTAAACGGTCTTTTTTCGTGTGGCTCCCAATATTTTGGGACCCGGATTAGTTCGTCTCAACCTGTGTCCCTGCCTCAGCGGGTAAATCCGCGTGATGGAAGGTATAGGATAGAGTGATCGTATGAATATCTCGTGCCTCTGGATCATCGACAAGCGATGGATCGACAAAGAAGGTCACCGGCATTTGCACGCGCTCACCCGGCTGCAACACCTGATGGGTGAAGCAAAAACAGTCGATTTTGACGAAATGACTGCCCGCGGCATAGGGCGTCACGTTGTAGCTGGCCGATCCGGCAACCACGTGGTCGGTCGGATTATAGGCCTCATAGAACGCGATGCCCGTGTCGCCGATGCGCAGCTCCATCGTGCGCTCAACGGGGCGGAATTCCCACGGGAAGTCACGCTCGATCGAGGCGTCAAAGCGGATTTGCACGGTTCGGTCCAGCACCACATCCGAGCCCGCGTAGCCAACCTGCGTCGTGCCGCCATATCCGGTCACACGGCAAAACAGGTCGTACATCGGCACGGCGGCCCAGCCCAACCCGGCCATGAACACGACAACGGCGACCGTAAAGGTTGCCGTGCGGCCCGTGCCTTCGAGGTTGCGCCACCATTGGATCATTCGACAGGCTCCACTGGAGCGCGAGTCGCCGGGTCCAAGCCGCTGCGATAGGTGTGGTCCGCAGCTTGCATCGAATCGCCGCGTTGCACCTTGGCAATCGTCAGGCCAAAGACCAGCGCGATGAAGGCCGCCAGCGTCAGGGCAACGCCCAGATTGCGGCCCCAGCGGCGGTTGTGCAACTCATGTTCGCGGTGCATCGCCATCTCAGAACCCCCAGCCAAGTGCTGCCGAAACCGTATCGGCGAACGGCATAGCTTCGATCATGAAGGCCGCGAAATGGCCGAACAAATAGGCCAGCGACAGCGCGAAAAAGCGTCTTTCGACGGCGTATTTATCAGCCTCAGCGGCCTCTTCGGGGCGACGCCAGATGCGCCACGCGCCAAGCAGGAACAACGCGTTCAAGAGCAGCGACACGGCCAGATAGATCGGCCCCCCAATCGAGGTGAACGCCGCACCCACGGCCACAGGGGCCAGCGCAATCGTATAGACCAAGATATGCGTGCGGGTGACTTTGCGACCATGGGTCACGGTCAGCATCGGCACTTTGGCTTTGGAATAATCGCTGTTCATGAACAGCGCCAGCGCCCAGAAATGCGGCGGCGTCCACATGAAGATCAGCATGAACATCAGCACTGATTCGAGGCTGATGCTGCCGGTTGCAGCCGCCCAGCCGATCATCGGAGGGAACGCGCCTGCCGCGCCGCCGATGACGATGTTCTGCGGCGTCGAGCGCTTCAGCCACATCGTATAGACGACGGCGTAAAAGAAGATCGTGAAGGCCAGCAGACCCGCCGCCAGCAGGTTTGTCGCCAGCCCCAGCATCACCACCGAGATCCCCGACAGCGCCAAGCCCAGCGCAAGCGCCTCGCCAGCCTGAACCGTGCCTGCGGGCACCGGGCGTTTGGCCGTGCGCTTCATCACGCGGTCAATATCGGCATCCCACCACATGTTCAGCGCGCCCGAAGCGCCGCCGCCCAAAGCGATGAAAATGATCGCCGCCAAAGCCTCAATCGGGTGCAGGCTTACCGGCGCGACCATCAGGCCGACCAGTGCCGTAAAGACCACCAGCGACATGACGCGCGGCTTCAGCAACTGCACGTAATCGCCGAATCCGGCTTCGCCCGTGCGGCTCTGTGCTGTGATGTCGGCTTGGATGTCGCTCATCTCACCCTCAGGAAAAAGTCAAACACCGCGCCACCGATATCCGGGGGCGCGATGTCAGTCAGATAGGTCACTCGCTGGCGGCTGCCAGTTGTACCGTGGCGTCATAACCCGGTGCTGCGGCAAGGTTCTCGGCACCCTGCTCTTGCAGCCACGCGATGTAATCGGCCTCAGGCACGGCGCGCACGACGATGGGCATAAACGAATGGCCCTGGCCGCAAAGTTCCGAACACTGGCCGAAATAGATGCCCGGCTCATCGACGTTGAACCACAGATGCGCCAAACGCCCCGGCACGCCGTCTTGCTTCACGCCGAACGCAGGCATCGCCCACGAGTGGATCACGTCAGCGCCCGTTACTTGCAGAACCACGTCCTGACCCACAGGCACAACCATTTGCGAATCGGTCGCCAGCAGATAGTGGCGTGGCTCATAGCCGAACTCTTCCAACTCGTCGCGCTGCAACATGTAGCTGGAGAATTCGACGCCGTGATCGACGTATTCGTAGCCCCAATACCACTGGTATCCGGTCGCTTTGATCGTCACGGCCGCTTCGGGCATGATCTGCGAGCGGAACAGCGCTGGCACGGTGATGGCACCGATGGCGATCAAGATGAACACCGGCAGAATCGTCCACGCCACTTCCAGCGGCGAGTTATGCGTGAAACGCGCAGGCGTCGGATGGACGCGCTTGTTATGGAAGACGATGACCCAGATCATCAGGCCAGTTACAAAAATCGTGATCCCGGAGATCAGCCACAAAAGGATATTGTCGATCCAGAAGCTTTTAGCCGCCAGCGACGTTGCCGCCTCTTGAAATCCAATTCCGCCGTCTACAGGTTCTCCCCGAAAGGGAACCTCTTGTGCCAGCACTTGACCAGCCGCCACCATCGACAGTGCCATACCACCGAAGCCGGTGGTCAGACGCGTGAGGTCTTTGAAAAGATGCATCGTGTGTTCCCGTTTTTACGCGGCTCTTCGACCGTCATACTTCCTGCCGATCACAACCCGGCGCATCCGGTATCAACCGGGTGCAAACCGAAATCGGCGGTTTCCCTCTCTTCTAATTTCATATTAGCATCGCCAGAACAAGCCAAACCAATGCGTCAGTTCGCCGCCTTTTGACCTAAGTCAAAGACGCCGGTGCCCGATGCGAAAGGAGATTCATGTCCGCAGCAGCGCAACACGAGGCCGCCGACGACGTTTTTAACCCATTCGAGACGATGATTGACCAAGATCACGCCCTGCAAATCCTGCGCGACGCCGTTGCAGGCGCTGACGATGGCGAACTTTTCTTGGAACGCCGCCGCTCCGAATCACTTGTGCTCGATGACGGGCGAATCCGTTCGGCCGGTTATGATGCCGGTGAGGGGTTCGGCCTGCGTGCCGTGCGCGATGATGTCGCAGGCTACGCGCATTCGACGCAAATCACCGAATCTGCCCTGAAACGCGCCGCCCAAACCGCGCGTTTGGCTGTTGGCGCGGGTGGCGGCACTCTGGCCGATGCCCCGGTTGGCACCAATCGCCACCTTTATGGCGCGTTCAACCCGATCACCGAGGCCAGCTTTGCTGCCAAGATCGAAACCCTGCGCGAGATTGACGCTTATGTGCGCGCCCTCGACCCCCGGGTTGTGCAAGTCACCGCCAGCCTTGCGGCTTCGGTTCAGGAAATCGCGATTCTGCGGCCCGAGGGTGGCTTGGCCACCGACACCCGCCCGATGGCGCGGATTTCGATTGCTGTGATCGTCGAGAAAGATGGCCGCCGCGAATCTGGTCACTATGGCGGTGGCGGGCGCATCGGTCTTTTGGGGCTGATGGAGGCGTCGCACTGGCAACCCGTGGCCCGCGAGGCCCTGCGTGTGGCTTGCGTGAACCTTGATGCGCGCCCGGCTCCGGCAGGCTCGCTTGATGTGGTGCTTGGCCCCGGCTGGCCCGGTATTTTGCTGCACGAAGCGATTGGCCACGGGCTTGAGGGCGACTTTAACCGCAAGAAAACCTCGGCCTTTGCGGGGTTGATGGGTCAACAGGTCGCCTCGAAGGGCGTGACGGTGCTGGACGACGGCACGATCCCGGATCGGCGCGGCTCGATCACGATTGATGATGAGGGCACGCCGTCGGGCAAAAACACGCTGATCGAGGACGGGATTTTGGTCGGCTATATGCAAGACCGCCAAAACGCGCGGTTGATGGGCGTCAAGGCCACCGGGAACGGGCGGCGCGAAAGCTATGCCCACGCGCCGATGCCACGCATGACCAACACCTATATGCTGGGCGGCACGGATGATCCGGGCGATCTGGTTGCGGGCATGAAGGATGGCATCTGGGCCGTTGGCTTTGGCGGCGGGCAGGTTGATATCACCTCGGGGAAATTCGTATTTTCCTGCACCGAGGCCTACCGGGTCCGCGATGGCAAAGTCGGCGAACCCGTGACGGGGGCCACGTTGATCGGCGATGGACCAACCGCGCTGCGCAATGTGCGCGGGATCGGCAATGATATGGCGATGGATCCCGGGATCGGCAATTGCGGCAAAGCGGGTCAATGGGTGCCCGTGGGGGTTGGCCAGCCCAGCCTGCTGATCGGCGGCCTGACGATTGGCGGCGTCGCCTAGGATTGAGGAGCGGTGGGGTACAACCCCACCCTACACTTGGGGCCTGCGGCGGGTAGACTTGACCGTGACGCGGGCTCCGCTGGGGCCCTGAGGCAATCACAAAGAAAATTTTTGCTTTAATCGCCTTAAACGGGAATTGTTCATCATCTATTAACCTTCTTCGCGCAAATTCAAACCTGAATGAGGCGAGGTCGCTATGGACGGGAACATATTTTCTTCTCCCACACCCTTCACCCCACCCACCACGGAAGAAGACCGCCTGTCTTGGCTTCGTCTCATTCGCTCACGCCGGGTTGGCCCGGCGACGTTTTTGCGCCTGATGGGCGAGCATGGCACTGCCGATGCAGCGCTTGATGCCCTACCTTCGATTGCCCGCAACTCTGGCGTCACCGAATACACCCCCTATTCCCGCGACGCGGCCCAGCGCGAACTGTCGCTTGGGCGCTCTCGCGGCGCGCACCTGCTCTGCTTAGGCGACACCGATTACCCCGCCGAGCTTGCCGCCCTGACAGATCCGCCGCCGGTTCT
>Ga0102814_10002716_pt1 | contig 11877 bp, 9 predicted proteins | sample ColrivemetaGS741_FD_79112 | JGI IMG/M metagenome (GOLD analysis project Ga0102814, IMG submission 79112) | Estuarine microbial communities from the Columbia River estuary - Flood tide ETM metaG S.741 | ecosystem: Environmental > Aquatic > Marine > Intertidal zone > Estuary | place: USA: Columbia... | reverse complement strand
GGCTACCAGTCCTCGCACGCCTTCATCGTGCATGGTTTCACCACGCCCTTGCTGGATGATTTCACCGCGGGCCATCACCAGATACTGATCAGCCAGTTCGGCGGCAAAGTCGTAGAACTGCTCGACCAGCAGGATGGCCATATCCCCGCGCGCAGCGAGCTTCTTGATCACCGCGCCAATTTCCTTGATTACCGAGGGCTGTATGCCTTCGGTCGGTTCGTCGAGGATCAGCAGTCTTGGCTGGCTGGCCAGCGCGCGGCCAATAGCCAGTTGCTGCTGCTGACCGCCGGAGAGATCACCGCCACGGCGCAGCTTCATTTCTTCCAGCACCGGGAACAGTTCGTAGATAAAAGGCGGCACTACCCCGGCTTGTGAGCCGGGAAAGCGCGACAGGCCCATCAGCAGGTTTTCTTCCACGCTCAGGCGGCCGAAAATCTCCCGCCCCTGCGGTACGTAGGCGATACCGGCATGTACCCGCTGGTGCGGTTTGAACTGGGTGATGGCCTGATCCTCCCAAGTCACGCTGCCTTCTTTGGCCGGGATCAGCCCCATCAGGCATTTGAGCAGAGTGGTCTTGCCCACGCCGTTGCGCCCGAGCAGACAGGTTACTTCGCCGACTCTGGCTTCAAACGACAGGCCGCGCAGGATATGGCTGCCGCCGTAGTACTGATGAAGCTGTTGGACTTGCAGCATGTCGATTCATCCATCGCAGGGTGGGCTTTAGCCCGCCATAAAAGTTTTACCTGGCTGGTGGGCTGAAGCCCACCCTTCGGGCAGCGTGGCTCAGCGGCCGAGATACACCTCGATCACCCGCTCGTTGGACTGCACGGCATCCAGCGAACCTTCAGCCAGTACGCTGCCCTGATGCAGTACGGTGACATGATCGGCAATCGAGCCGACAAAGCCCATGTCGTGCTCCACCACCATCAGCGAGTGCTGCGGCACCAGCGACTTGAACAGTTCGGCGGTGAATTCGGTTTCGGCATCGGTCATTCCCGCCACCGGCTCATCGAGCAGCAACATTTGCGGTTCCTGCACCAGCAGCATGCCGATTTCCAGAAACTGCTTTTGCCCGTGGGATAACAACCCCGCCGGACGCTCGCGTGAACTGTCCAGGCGGATGGTTTGCAGTACCTCGTCGATGCGGTCTTTCTGGGCGCCGCTGAGTTTTGCGCGCAGGCTGGCCCATACCGATTTGTCGGTTTTCAGCGCCAGTTCGAGATTTTCGAAGACGCTGAGCGCCTCGAACACTGTGGGCTTCTGGAACTTGCGGCCGATGCCGGATTGAGCGATCTGTACTTCGCTCATGCGGGTCAGGTCGAGGGTGTCGCCGAAGAAGGCCTGGCCGCTGTCCGGGCGGGTCTTGCCGGTGATCACGTCCATCATGGTGGTCTTGCCGGCGCCATTGGGGCCGATTATGCAGCGTAGTTCACCGACGCCGATGTACAGGTTGAGATTGTTCAGCGCCTTGAAGCCATCGAAGCTGACGCTGATGTCTTCCAGGGTGAGGATGGTGCCGTGGCGCGCATCCAGCCCTCGCCTGGCGCGGCGGCCCAGACCTACCGCATCTCGACTGGTACCGGCATCGCTGTTGGGGTCAATGAATACTTCCGGAAGCGGTGCAGAGCGCATTACTTCGGGTCTCCTTTCTTGAGGATGCCCAGCAATCCTTTGGGCAGATACAGCGTAACCAGAATGAACAGGGCGCCGAGAAAGAACAGCCAGTATTCGGGAAAAGCCACGGTGAACCAGCTCTTCATGCCATTGACCATGCCGGCACCCAGCAGCGGGCCGATCAGCGTGCCGCGACCGCCGAGGGCAACCCATACCGCCGCTTCGATGGAGTTGGTCGGCGACATTTCGCTCGGGTTGATGATCCCCACCAGTGGCACATAGAGCGCCCCGGCCAGGCCGCACAAGACGGCGCTGAGTACCCAGATGAACAGTTTGTAGCCGCGCGGATCGTAACCGCAGAACATCAGGCGGTTCTCCGCGTCACGCAGGGCTGTGAGCACCCGGCCGAACTTGCTGCGCGCCAGCTTCCAGCTCAGCAACAGGCTGCCGCTCAGCAGGGCGATGGTGGCGCAGAACAGCAGGGCGCGGGTACCCGGCGCGGTGATGTCAAAACCCAGCAGGCTGCGGAAATTGGTGAAGCCATTGTTGCCGCCAAAACCGGTTTCGTTGCGGAAGAACAACAGCATGCCGGCGAAGGTCAGCGCCTGGGTCATGATCGAAAAGTACACGCCCTTGATCCGCGAGCGGAAGGCGAAGAAACCGAATACCAAGGCCAGCAAACCCGGTGCGAGCACCACCAGACACATGGCCCAGAGGAAGCTGCTGGTGCCGTACCAGTACCAGGGCAGTTCGGTCCACGAGAGAAACGTCATGAACTCCGGCAGCCCGTCGCCGGCGCTTTCGCGCATCAGGTACATGCCCATGGCATAGCCGCCAAGGGCGAAGAACAGGCCGTGGCCCAGCGACAGCAAGCCGGCATAACCCCAGACCAGATCCAGCGCCAGCGCGACTATGGCGTAACAGAGAATTTTTCCGACCAGGGTCAGTATGTAGGCTGAGACATGCAGGGGACTATCCGCCGGTAGCAGGTGCAGCATGGGGATGATCAGCAGGCTGGCCAGTATCAGCAAGGTCAGGCGAAGCGATAGCTGCGGGCCGAGTCTGGCGCTGAAACGCGCCAGCAGGGTCTGATTAAGTGGTGCGCTGTCGAGTTGTGCATTCATCAGTCAATCACCCGTCCTTTCAGTGCAAAAAGGCCCTGGGGACGCTTCTGGATAAACAGAATAATCAGTCCGAGGATGAGGATCTTGCCCAGCACGGCGCCGATTTGTGGTTCGAGAATCTTGTTGGCGATGCCAAGGCCGAAAGCAGCCATCACGCTACCGGCCAGTTGACCGACGCCGCCGAGTACCACCACCAGGAAGGAGTCGATGATGTAGCTCTGGCCCAGGTCCGGGCCGACGTTGCCGATCTGGCTCAGGGCTACGCCGCCAAGGCCGGCGATGCCGGAGCCGAGGCCGAAGGCGAGCATGTCCACCCGCCCGGTGGGCACGCCGCAGCAAGCGGCCATATTGCGGTTCTGGGTGACAGCACGCACGTTGAGACCGAGTCGGGTCTTGTTCAGCAGCAGCCAGGTCAGCGCTACCACGAACAGCGCAAATCCGATGATCACGATGCGACTGTAGGGCAGTACCAGATTCGGCAATACCTGGATGCCGCCGGACAACCAATAGGGGTTGGCGACTTCGACGTTCTGCGCACCGAAGACCATCCGCACCAGCTGGATCAGGATCAGGCTGATGCCCCAGGTGGCCAGCAGGGTTTCCAGTGGGCGGCCGTAGAGGTGGCGGATTACCGTGCGCTCCAGAGCCATGCCGATCGCGGCAGTGATGAAAAACGCCACCGGCAGCGCAACCAGCGGATACAGCGCCAGGGCTTCCGGGGCAAAACGTTGGAACAGCACTTGCACCATATAGGTGGCGTAGGCGCCAAGCATCAGCATCTCCCCGTGGGCCATGTTGATCACCCCGAGCAGTCCGAAGGTGATGGCCAGTCCGAGGGCAGCGAGCAGCAGGATCGAGCCGAGCGACAGGCCGCTGAAGGCCTGGCCCAGCAGTTCACCGAACAGCAGCCGGCGCTTGACCTGTTCCAGGCTGGTGGCGGCGGCGCTGCGCACCAGAGCGTTCGGTTCAACACCTTCGGCCAGCAGACCTTGCAAGCGAACACGGGCCAGCGGCTCACCGGTTTCACCGAGCAGGCGTACGGCCTTCAAACGAACCTGCGGGTCGGGATCGACCAGTTCCAGGTTGGCCAGAGCCAGCGTCATCGCGATCTGCACCTGCTCGTCGGTTTCACTGGCCAGTTGCTGGTTAAGCAGAGGCAGCAGCGCTGGCTTGCCTTTCTGTTGCAGGGTTTGCGCTGCAGCCAGCCGTTCGGCCGGGTCGTCGCTGAGCAGTTGCTGGGAGGCCTGGGCGATGATCAGTAATCCGCGCAAGCGATTGTTCAGGCGCAGTTTGCGCGGGTTCGACTGGGGTTCGGCAGCGCCTTCGACGGCCTGCCATTTACCATCAATTTCTATAAAGGCAGTCTTGCTGCTGTCGCTACCGATGCGCCCTTGTTGCAGGGCATCCAGCAGGGGTTGACGCGCGGGGTCGGGTTGCGCGGCCCAGCGTTCCAGCAATTTGGCCTGCTGGCCGGCGTTGGCCGCCACCAGGTCATTGGCGTCACCAGCCTGAGCGCAGAGGGGCAGCAACAGGGTCAGTGACAGGAGAATTCGGTACACAATTGCAGACATCTAGGCGTTCCATCAGATACGCGCATTGTTCCGCAGCACGGTGCTGTCAGGGCAACGCCAAGGTGCGGTTAGAAGTTACTGCAGCGCTTAGCCAAATGAATACGGCTAAGCGCTGCAGCAGAGCAGTGGTTTAGTTGCTCTTCACCGCATGATCCGGCTTGCTCTCGTTGCCCGGAATGTAAGGGCTCCAGGGCTGGGCGCGAACCGGGCCATCGGTCTGCCAGACCACGTTGAACTGACCGTCATCCTGTACTTCACCGATCATTACCGGCTTCCACAGGTGGTGGTTGGTTTTGTCCATGGTCAGGGTGTAGCCGTCCGGCGCGGCAAAAGTCTGCCCGGCCATGGCTTCACGTACCTTGTCGACATCGGTGGTGCCGGCTTTTTCTACCGCTTGTGCCCACATATTGATGCCCACGTAGGTGGCTTCCATCGGGTCGTTGGTTACTGCAGTCTGGTAGTTAGGCAGGTTCTTGGCTTTGGCGTAGGCCTTCCACGAACTCACGAACTTATCGTTGACCGGGTTATCCACCGACTGGAAGTAGTTCCATGCGGCCAGCTGGCCCACCAGCGGCTTGGTGTCGATGCCGCGCAGTTCTTCCTCGCCGACCGAGAAGGCTACGACCGGTACTTCGGTGGCCTCGATACCCTGGTTACCCAGTTCCTTGTAGAAGGGTACGTTGGAGTCACCATTGACGGTGGAGACCACAGCGGTCTTGCCGCCGGCAGAGAACTTCTTGATGTTGGCGACGATGGTCTGGTAATCGCTATGACCGAAAGGTGTGTAGACCTCTTCGATGTCCTTGTCCGCTACACCTTTGGAGTTCAGGAAAGAGCGCAGAATCTTGTTGGTGGTGCGCGGATAAACGTAATCGGTACCCAGCAGGAAGAAGCGTTTGGCGCTGCCACCTTCTTCGCTCATCAGGTATTCCACAGCCGGGATGGCCTGCTGGTTTGGTGCTGCGCCGGTGTAAAACACGTTAGGCGACATTTCCTCGCCTTCGTACTGCACCGGATAGAACAGCAGGCCATTCAACTCCTCGAACACCGGCAGCACGGATTTACGTGATACCGAGGTCCAGCAGCCGAACACCACGTCGACCTTGTCCTGGGTCAGCAGCTGGCGCGCCTTCTCGGCGAACAGCGGCCAGTTTGATGCGGGGTCCACGACGACCGGCTCAAGCATCTTGCCATTGACGCCACCCTTGGCGTTGATTTCGTCAATGGTCATCAATGCCATGTCTTTCAGCGAAGTTTCAGAAATAGCCATGGTGCCGGAAAGCGAATGCAGGATGCCGACCTTGATGGTTTCGGCGGCTTGCAGGCTGTACGGGAACAGTCCGCTTAACACCAGGGCGCTGACGGCGAGTGTGGATTTCAGAAGGGGACGGCGTTTCATTGTTGGAGCCTCCTCAGGCGATCACGGTTCAGAAAGGGGGTGAACTGTGTAACTCGTCAGAGGTGCTAGCGAGAATCGGGCCAACAAAGTAAAACCTTTTTAATACAGTCGGTTGGGTGAGCAACCGATTACTCTCAAAGGTGTTTTGCCCTTGATTGGTGCGTTGCTTGCTGATCTTTTCGGGCCCATGGGCCAGTTTGATGCGCACTGGATAAATGGCTGCGCAAGCTGATGGCAGAATTGTCAGGCAAGCACAGCCGAACCGGCCGTTCCCGGGTCGCCGCGTGCGGCTTGCTGCAAGCTGTGTGGATGCGCCCCCGGGTTTGCCGCGAAGCGAAAGATGCAAAAGGCGCACATAAAAACGCCGACCCTGAAGTCGGCGTTTTTATGTAGGCGGGTGGTCAGGTACGGATGTTGTACATGTCCTTCTCGTTCATCTCGCCGTATTCGAACATGCGCTGCAGGAAAGCCTTCTGCTGGCCATACACCTTGGCTGAAACCGGGTCGGCGGCAGCACTGGCGTCAATCACCTCGGTGGCTTTTTCCTTGAGCTTGGCCAGCACGGCATCCGGCAGACGACGCACGTCCACGCCCTCGCTCTTGAGTTGCTCCATGGCTTCCATGTTGCGGGTGTTGTAGTCATCCAGCATGTCGGCGTTTTCATCACGCGCAGCCGCGCGGACGATGGCTTGAAGGTCCGCCGGCAGGGTTTCCCAGGCCTTGATGTTCACATCCAGCTCGAAGGTGACATTGGGTTCCTGCCAGCCCGGGGTGTAGTAGTACTTGGCCGCCTTGTGCAGGCCCAGAGCCATATCATTGTAAGGGCCGATCCATTCGGTGGCGTCGATGGCGCCGGTCTGCAATGCAGTGAAAATCTCCCCGGCAGGCAGATTGACCACTGTGCCGCCCATCTTGGTCAGCACTTCGCCGCCGAGACCCGGGGTGCGCATCTTCAGGCCGACGAAGTCATCAACGCTGTTGATTTCCTTGTTGAACCAGCCTGCGGTCTGCACGCCGGTGGCACCGCAGGCCATCGGCAGCACGCCAAACGGTTGGTAGGTTTCTTCCCACAGTTGCATGCCGCCACCGCGATACAGCCAGGCGTTCATTTCCTGGGCATTCGGGCCAAATGGCAGTGCGCAGAAAAATTGTGCGGCAGGCACTTTGCCTTTCCAGTAATAGGGCGCGCCATGGCCCATTTCGGCGGTACCACGGCTAACGGCATCAAAGACCTCCAGCGCCGGCACCAGTTCGCCAGCGGCATAGACCTTGATCTTCAGGCGACCATTGCTCATTTCCTCTACCAGTCTGGCGAAGCGTTCCGCGCCGACACCGACGCCGGGGAAGTTCTTCGGCCAGGAGGTGACCATTTTCCAGTTGAATGTCTGGCTGCTGGTGCTTTCCTGCGGCTTGGCAGCCGTATCAGTGTCCTGCTTGCAACCGGCCAGTGCCGTGACAGCAAGGCCTGCGCCTGCTGCAGTGAGAATTTGACGACGTTTCATGCAAAGCTCCTCTGATTGTTGTACCGATTGATCGCAGAGTCGCTGCAACCGACCTTACTCAACTACCTTAGTAGCAAGTGCCGTTCAATCCCAGCGAATAAGACTAAAGTTTCTCTGTCATTGCCGGGCCTGCCAAGGGCTGCCTAAGATGACGCGTCGCTCACCTTGAAAGCCCATAACAACAAGGACTCAGCATGTCCGCTAAGCCGCCACTGCTGCCCGGTCTCGCCCGCAGCCTCGAAACCTTCAACGCTATTCTGGGCAAGGTCTGTGCCTGGCTGACCCTGTTTCTGGTGCTTGCCACCGCTACAGTGGTGATCCTGCGCTACGGCTTCGGTATCGGCGCCACCGCCCTGCAGGAAGCGGTGCTGTATGCACATGCCCTGATATTCATGGGTGCGGCGGCCTGGGTGCTGCAGCGTAACGGGCATGTGCGGGTGGATATTTTCTACCAGAAGTTCAGTCCGCGTGGCCAGGCGCTGGTTAACGGTCTGGGCACCCTGTTGTTTCTGCTGCCGGTCTGCATCTTTCTCGGCTGGGCCAGCTGGGATTACGTGGGCAATTCATGGGCGACGCTGGAAGGCTCCAGCGAGTCGGGAGGGCTGGCATTCGTCTATCTGCAGAAGAGCATCATCCTGTTGATGGTGTTCAGTCTGATCCTGCAAGGTCTGGCCGAGCTGATCAAATCCGCCAATATCCTCAGTGGCCGTGCGCCGGCTGTGGAGGTGAAGCATGGCTGAAGTGATGGCTATTCTGCTGTTCATCTGCATTTGCGCGTCCCTGATGGGCGGCTTTCCGGTGGCGTTTACCCTGGCTGGCGTGTCGCTGCTGTTTGCCGGTATCGGAATTCTTAGCGGGACGTTCGATGCTACCTACCTGAGCGCACTGCCCAACCGCCTGTTCGGCATCATGAACAACCAGACCATGCTGGCGGTGCCGTTGTTCGTGTTCATGGGGGTGATGCTGGAGAAATCCCGGGTTGCCGAAGACCTGCTGGAATCGATGTCGCGCCTGTTCGGCACTTTGCGTGGTGGTCTGGCCATATCCGTGTGCGTAGTCGGTGCGCTGCTTGCGGCCTCGACCGGGATTGTCGGGGCCACCGTAGTCACCATGGGCCTGCTGGCGCTGCCAACCATGTTGCGGCGCGGCTACGATCCGGCGATTGCCACCGGCACACTGGCTGCGACCGGTACCCTGGGGCAGATAATTCCGCCGTCGATCGTGCTGGTATTGCTGGGTGACGTGATGTCCAGCGCCTACCAGCAGGCGCAATTGAAGATGGGCATCTTTTCACCGAAGACCGTATCGGTGGGTGACCTGTTTGTCGGCGCACTGCTTCCGGGCCTGTTGCTGGTTGGCCTGTACATCCTTTACATCATCGCGGTGGCGATCTGGCAGCCGAAAAAGTTGCCGGCACTGCCCCAGGCAGAGCTGGGCGATATCGAATGGGGCAAGCTTATCAATGCGCTGGTGCCGCCACTGTTGCTGATCGGCGCAGTGCTTGGCTCGATTCTCACCGGCTATGCCACCCCCACCGAAGCGGCAGCCCTTGGCGCGCTGGGCGCCATGCTGCTGGCGCTGTACAAGCGCCAGCTGAACTTTACCCAGCTGCGTGAAGTCGCTTTCGGCACCACTGAAATAAGCGCCATGGTGTTCATGATCCTGATTGGTGCCTCGCTGTTCTCCCTGGTGTTTCGCGGCTTCGGTGGTGAAGTCCTGATCGAGGATGTCTTTGCGCAACTGCCGGGTGGTGTGCTGGGTGCGTTCTTCCTGGTGATGCTGGTGATCTTCCTGCTCGGCTTCATTCTCGACTTCATCGAGATCACCTTCGTGGTGGTGCCGATCGTCGGTCCGGTACTGCTGGCCATGGGTCTTGATCCGATCTGGCTGGGGGTGATGATTGCGCTGAACCTGCAAACCTCCTTCCTCACACCGCCGTTCGGCTTTGCCCTGTTTTATCTGCGCGGGGTAACGCCGGTATCGGTGCCCACCAGTACCATTTACAGGGGCGTACTGCCGTTCATTCTGATCCAGCTGCTGTTGCTGGCGATTGCCTATATCTATCCGGGGCTGATTACCTGGCTGCCGGAGCAGGTCTACGGGCAGTAAGCCGACGCGTTACTGGCAAGCTGCTCCCGGGTGGCGGGCGCTTTGCCTTGCACCTTGCGCCTGACTAAGTGCTGTTGAAGTGGCGCTTTAATGGCATCTGTCTGCGCGCCAATGCACCGGCCAAACCCGTTTCTGGACTGGCAAGAACCTACTTTCGCGCGTTCAGGGGCGGCTGGAAGCCCCTGACATGGCTTATCATGGCCGCTGCCTGATCTATCAATTTTTTCACAGAGGTCTGAATTTTGGCTCAATACGTCTACACCATGCACCGGCTGAGCAAAGTGGTTCCGCCGAAGCGGGAAATCCTCAAGAACATTTCCCTGTCGTTTTTTCCCGGTGCCAAAATCGGCGTGCTCGGCCTCAACGGCTCGGGTAAATCCACCCTGCTGCGCATCATGGCCGGTGTCGACACCGAGTTTGATGGCGAAGCACGGCCGATGCCGGGGCTGAATATCGGCTATCTGCCGCAGGAACCGCAGCTCGATCCGGACAAGACCGTGCGCGAAGTGGTGGAAGAAGCGGTCAGCGTGATCAAGGACGCCCAGTCGCGTCTGGACGAGGTTTATGCGGCTTATGCCGAGCCGGATGCCGACTTCGATGCGCTGGCCGCCGAGCAGGCCAAGCTCGAAGCCATTCTGCAGGCCAGTGACGGGCACAACCTCGAGCGTCAGCTGGAAGTCGCCGCCGATGCGCTGCGTCTGCCGGCCTGGGATGCCAAGGTCGCTGTGCTCTCCGGTGGCGAGAAGCGCCGCGTGGCACTCTGCCGCCTGCTGCTGTCGGCACCGGACATGCTGCTGCTGGACGAGCCGACCAACCACCTGGACGCCGATTCGGTGGCCTGGCTGGAGCACTTCCTGCACGACTTCCCCGGCACCGTGGTGGCGATTACCCACGACCGTTACTTCCTCGACAACGTGGCCGGCTGGATTCTCGAACTCGACCGTGGTCAGGGCATTCCTTACGAGGGTAATTACTCCGGCTGGCTGGAAGCCAAATCCAACCGTCTGGCGCAGGAATCCAAGCAGCAGTCGGCCCACGAAAAGGCCATGAAGGACGAGCTGGAATGGGTGCGCAAAGGTGCCAAGGCCCGCCAGTCGAAATCCAAGGCGCGTTTGCAGCGCTTCGAGGAAATGCAGTCGCAGGAATTCCAGAAGCGCAGTGAAACCAACGAGATCTACATCCCTGCCGGGCCGCGCCTGGGTGACAAGGTCATCGAGTTCAAGAATGTCTGCAAGGGCTATGGCGACCGTCTGCTGATCGACAATCTGAGCTTCAGCATGCCCAAGGGCGCCATCGTCGGCGTGATCGGCGGTAACGGTGCCGGTAAGTCGACGCTGTTCCGCATGCTGATGGGCAAGGAAACCCCGGATTCCGGCACTATCGAAGTTGGCGAAACCGTGCAGCTGGCCTGCGTCGACCAGAGTCGTGATGATCTGGAAGGCGGCAAAACGGTCTGGGAGATGGTGTCCGACGGTTCCGACATGATCAAGATCGGCAACTATGAAGTGCCGTCGCGCACCTACGTTGGTCGTTTCAACTTCAAGGGCGGCGACCAGCAGAAGTTCGTCAAGGACCTCTCCGGTGGTGAGCGTGGTCGTCTGCACCTGGCACTGACCCTGAAGCAGGGCGCCAACGTGCTGCTGCTCGACGAACCGTCCAACGACCTCGACGTGGAAACCTTGCGCTCGCTGGAAGAAGCGCTGCTGGACTTCCCAGGCGCTGCGATTGTGATCTCCCACGATCGCTGGTTCCTTGACCGCGTGGCCACGCACATCCTCGCGTACGAAGATGACTCGCAAGCGGTGTTCTTCGAGGGCAACTACACCGAGTACGAAGCCGATCGCAAGAAACGCCTCGGCGATGCCGCCTCCCAGCCGCACCGGGTACGCCACAAGAAACTGGCGTAAGCCGGATCCGCTCCAGATCAAGCCCCGCTCGCAAGATTGGGGCTTTTTTTGTGGCGATGCCCCTAATGCCGATCAGTTAAGTGCATGCCTCCCCCCTCCCGTAAACGGGCGAGGGGGCCAAAGCCTTATCTGTAGTGTTCAACGCATTTTTCACAAAGCGCTGACAGGTTCTTCACCGCCAGCTCCCTAGTCTGCTGTCTCGTACTGGATGGTTAATTCGAGGCTCAGCTGAATATGTCGCAACTGTCCCCTGCCGCTCCGGGCCGCTGGACCTTCACTCTCAGCCGCAACAGCCTGACCCTGGCGGTCGCTTTCTGGTTGATGCTGACCATGAATGGCCGCTTCTGGAACACCGTCTGGACAGGGGTTGGCGGCTGGTCGAACGAGAACACGTGGTTCCTGATCAGCCTGCCGCTGTTTGTGCTGTGTTGGTTGTGATGCAGTTGTTCATTGTCATGCCGTGACCAAACGGCAACTGTCACGAGGTTGTCGGTAGCAGCCGTGCAATTTCTTCGCTGCTGAGCACCTTGCCCACCGACACAATCTTGCCGTCAATCACCAGCGCCGGGGTGGACATCACACCGAAAGCGGCGATCTGCGCGAAATCGGTGACCTTCTCCATCTCTGCCTGCAACCCTTGTTGCTCAAGGG
>Ga0102814_10002707_pt1 | contig 11919 bp, 12 predicted proteins | sample ColrivemetaGS741_FD_79112 | JGI IMG/M metagenome (GOLD analysis project Ga0102814, IMG submission 79112) | Estuarine microbial communities from the Columbia River estuary - Flood tide ETM metaG S.741 | ecosystem: Environmental > Aquatic > Marine > Intertidal zone > Estuary | place: USA... | reverse complement strand
TTATCCCAGAAATTACCACACCTACCCATATGCCATCTCCTATTACCTTCTAGATAATGAACATTGCCCAAGTAATCACCATCCACATCTTCAAATCTTTTAATGACTTCCATATCATCATCTAACTTACAAAAGTGTGTATATTGGTTAAATCTATCATCACTTACAAGAAAGTGAAATGTTTTCATAACCTTTTCTGGTAAACCAGTATAACCATCATTACAATTAAGGTTTAAAACCTTAGTATCTTCATTATACACATCTTTTAAGAACCCACCTTGAACAACTATAAAGTCAGATATCATCATATCAGATATTCTCTTATAGCAATTATCTATGTTTTTTTGATGAGTTATAAACACATAAAGAACCATTATTTAGTTTTATTTTTTATATAAAAAAAAAGAGAGAAAGTCCACTTTCTCTCTAATCTTTTTTGATGATTTTTAGTTATTCATCACCTTCTTCTTTCTTCTTCTTCGAAGTTCTTTTTTTCTTGTTAGAAAGGACAATCATAGAATCATTTTCACTATCATAATCAAGTGTCAATTTAGATCCTTTATCAGGATTTGATTCGATTATTTCTTCTGTCAGAACATCTTCAACATACTTTTGAATCGCTCTTTTCAAAGGTCTTGCTCCATACTCTGGGTCAAATCCTTGACCAGCGATGTATTCAATAGCACCTTCTGTGAAATCAAGTTGGTAATCCATTTGTTCAACTCTAGCAACAACTCTAGCAACTTCGATACTGATAATTTTGTTAATATCTTCTTTATCTAAAGAGTTAAACATAATAACATCATCAATACGATTTAAGAATTCAGGAGCGAACTTCTTTTTCAATTCTTTATCAATAACCGAATTAGATTGTTCTACTTTGTTTGATTCTTTTGCTTTTGTTGAGAATCCTACTCCGGTACCAAAGTCTTTCAATTGACGAGAACCAGTATTTGATGTCATAATGATTATCGTATTCTTAAAGTTAACCTTTCTACCAAGAGAATCTGTTAGCTGACCATCATCTAATACTTGAAGTAATAGATTGAATACTTCCGGATGAGCTTTTTCAATCTCATCAAGTAATACAACTGAATAAGGCTTTCTTCTAACTTTTTCAGTTAATTGTCCACCCTCATCGTGACCAACATATCCTGGAGGTGCTCCCACCAATCTTGATACAGCAAATTTCTCCATATATTCGGACATATCAATTCTTATTAAAGCATCTTCTGAGTCGAATAAATACTTAGCCAATTCCTTAGCTAATTGTGTTTTACCTACACCAGTTGGTCCCAAGAACATAAATGACCCGATTGGTTTATTTGGATCTTTAAGTCCAACACGACCTCTCTGAATAGCCTTCACAATCTTCTTAACAGCCTCATCTTGTCCAATAACTTTAGACGCCATAACATCCTTCATCTTACCAAGCTTTGTGTTCTCTTTTTGGTTAACCTTACTGACCGGTACTCCAGTCATCATTGATACAACCTCAGCCACATTTTCTTCGGAAACAGTTTGTCTATTGTTTTTTGACTCATCTTCCCAAGTTTGTCTAGCAGTATCCAAAGCTTCATTAAGTTGTCTTTCAACATCTCTTAGTTTAGCAGCTTCTTCATACTTTTGAGAACGGATAACATCATTCTTCTTGTCCTTGATATCAGTTATCTTTTGTTCGATATCAGTTATCTCTTTAGGAACAACAATGTTAGCGATATGAACTCTAGCCCCAGCCTCATCAAGTGCATCGATAGCCTTGTCTGGTAGGAATCTATCATTCATATACCTTGTTGTTAATTCAACACATGCTTTGATAGCATCAGGTGTATAGGTAACATTATGATGATCTTCATATCTTTCAAGAATGTTGTTCAAGATTTGAATTGATTCTTCTGGAGTAGCTGGTTCAACAACTACCTTTTGGAATCTTCTTTCAAGAGCTCCATCCTTTTCGATGTGTTTTCTATATTCATCCAATGTAGTAGCACCGATGATTTGAATTTCACCACGAGCTAATGCTGGTTTGAACATATTAGATGCGTCAAGTGATCCTGATGCACCACCTGCTCCAATGATAGTATGAATCTCATCTATGAAAAGAACAATATCTGGATCTTTTTCCAACTCACCCATAAGAGCTTTGATTCTTTCCTCGAATTGTCCTCTATACTTAGTACCAGCAACCATAGAAGCCAAATCAAGCATTACAACTCTTTTATTAAAAAGAATTCTACTAACTTTTCTTTGTATAATTCTAAGTGCTAACCCTTCAGCGATAGAAGATTTACCAACACCTGGTTCACCAATAAGAATTGGATTGTTTTTCTTTCTTCTTGATAGAATCTGAGAAACTCTTTCGATTTCCTTTTCTCTACCAACAATAGGATCAAGTTTACCTTCTTCTGCCATTTTCGTTAAATCACGACTATAAGTATCTAACACCGGTGTCTTAGATTTTGAATCTGGTTTCTTAGAAGATGAATATCTCTCATCATCATTATCATCGTCTATTGAAGCTCTAACTTCTGGAACTATATCCAAATATTCTTTATTTTCTTCCATACTCTATTATTATTTTAATTTATATTATTTTTCTTATCAGAAGTTTCATTTAAAATATCATTGATTATATTTTCTCTTCTCTCCTGTATGTTCTCTTGGTCTATATAGTCACACGTTAATTCTAAGTTTAACATACCATTCGGATTTATATCCATACTTTTAATCATACAACTCAAACCTCTCCATTGTGGTGTAATTATATCAAAAACATTATCCTTTTTATATCCTGTTCGCCCAGTTCCGGAATTATACATTTTGTCAAATAAGTCATAAAAGTATTTTCTATAATTTGGATATTTATTTAAATCCAAAGATATATCAATACTTCCGTGTGATCCAATTGTTAATTGACAAGATATTAATTCTGTATAAAATACATCATCTTTTATTTTGAACCACTTATTCTTATTAGTGTCTAATATAGTTGTAGTCATTAGGCTAACTTAAAGTTTCTTGGACTTAAAAATTCTTTTAGAAAAACATTTTTCTCACCACCAACAAAACTAACCCATTCTTGATATATTTTCTTATCACCCGGAGCTTCCGATGTTCTCATCATTTTAGCTAGTTGGTAAGAACTTTTACCCATTGTTTTGTGGTCATTTGGGTTAGATGATATTAGTTCACCATATTTAGAAATAACCCAATCTTCAAAATCAGGATAATCTTCCTTATTAAAGACTTCCTCATCTACAATAAAAACGATAGCTGATAACATATCATTTAAGTCTGGTTCGTAAAACTCAGCAACGGGAATACCCATATTTTTGAGTGTTAAAAGGTGAGACTCCATTGTTCCTGTGAATTCTTCATTTGGTTGGTATCTATTAACCGAGTGATTGGAAGTTCCACCATTTAGTATCATAAATGTTTTCCAATTGTCAGCCCAATCATTATACTTATTAAGATAAGTAGTTTTATTTGACTTTCTAATTGATTGACTATATTCAACAACAGCATGTCCGAATTGAATAGCTTGTTGTATTGGACTTATATTATAGGGGACAAGTCCATACATTCTTAATTCTCTTTTATTTTTCATGGAATTTATATTTAATAAACTGAATAAAGTTTATTGTTTCTTTTTAATAGCATTCTCTACCTTCTCAAAAACATAAGACATAGCTAACAAACCAACTGTTAATACGATTGGAACAATTATACCACCCATACCACACAATATACCAATAGCGGCAATCGCCCATATAAAAGCAGCAGTTGTTAATCCAATTATCTTATCCTTATCTCTCATTATAACTCCAGCACCCAAGAATCCTATACCGGTAACTATATTTGATATTATTCTTGTTGGATCAGCTAAATCGTAATATTGAGAGGCTAATATTGATGCTATTGTAAATATTGATGATCCTACACAAATTAGTATGATTGTTCTTATACCAGCCACTTTATTCTTTCTCTCTCGTTCCCATCCGATTATTAAACCACATAAAGTAGCTATTAAAACTTTAGGTAGAATAAAGTAAAGTAAACCTAATTCCGTATTTAATGATTGTAGTAATGATTCTAACATAGTATATTATTATAAAAATTATGATTAAGTTTATTTAAAATAAAAAAATCCACTAATAATAAATTACTAGTGGATTTGGTTAGTGACCAAGGAGGTGTTGTCACTAACTTTAGTAGCCCGTACAGGATTCGAACCTATATCTTACAACCGAAAAGTTGAACGTCCTAGACTGATAAATCAATCTCTCTTGCGAGTCCAATAGACGAACGGGCCATATTAGTAGTCGGTAGAGGAATCGAACACTCTATCTGTAACCCGAAAAGGTTACCGTCCTAAGATTCTCTTACGAAAACCAGCCATTAGACGAACCGACCATTTAGTGTGGTGTTAAGGTAACCACAACTGTGCTAGACAGACCCTCTAATTAAAGAGAAGTTAACCACTACGAAAACTTGGTAGTCGGTATTGGATTCGAACCAATGTTTGTAACCCGAAAAGGTTACCGTCCTCGGAGTATCAGTAAAGAGACCCCACCGCTAGACGAACCGACCATTTATAAAAAAGACTGAGATTACATCTTTTAGTGACAAGTCTTTAGTTGGATTATGAATTCCCAACTTATCCACCGTTTTTTGAACGGTATCTTGTCAGTGACGATTGGTTAGACCAATCACTCCTTGAGTTACTAATTACTCTCCACATACTCTGCTTATTCAAGACTCGCATCCTAATTCGGGTTTCGACACCCTATAAGTTTTTCAGTGAAATCACGTCCGCCTTTCGAGCTTTCGTGGCCGTGAACGTATCACGACTAAGTAGTCACCTTTCACTAGTAACTAGGTAACACTTTCGATTTATTTTTAGTTTTTACATTAAAAGTAAATTTAAGTGTTGTAGATTATTTCCGAAGAAGTGGTTACCTCTCAGCTCTCAAAACTTTTGGTCTCAAGAATACTGGACTACTCCGTGTGATGCCTCCACCACAACTTTTTAAGATATCTTCACCACAACCGACACGTTTATGAGACTGCTATCGACTTACTCCCTTGGTAGAGAGATTGGTGTTCTCCAACAGCACCACCTGTACGAAGAATTGTCTTTCGACTTTGAGACACCTCTCAAGTTGAGATACACAATTATGTTAACCGGTAGTTAACACTTCTTGTAATAATCTCTATGAGTTATTCTTATTGGTCTTCCGACCTCAACCAAACAATCTACATTTGCCTGGTCACCAATCCATTTCTCTACGGAGTTACCCTCGATACTTCAAGATTAGTGATATCTCACTTGCTTACTCGAGCTCAAAAACTTGTTTTAAGCCGCAAATACATCTTACACATTTGTATTCACTTTATCCCACTTTCGTGGTTTATTTAAGGACTATAAGCCGCCCTACATCCACTCTGTTCCGAAGAACTAAGGCCGAAGCCGAGTTTCTGTAATCTAACATTTCAAAGAACTAATGTTACTCCGTTGAGTAACCTCTTGTAGCGGATGACAGACTCGAACTGCCGTTCTTATGGTTATGAGCCACACGAGATACCAACTTCTCCAACCCGCAATATTTTATTTAGTAGTCGGTAGAGGAATCGAACACTCTATCTGTAACCCGAAAAGGTTACCGTCCTAAGACTCTCTCGAAAGAAAGTCAGCCATTAGACGAACCGACCATTTGTTTTTGTTTGTCTTACAAAGATAAGTAAACTTTTTTAATCTACCAAATCTTTTTAAGATTTTTTTTAATTTTTTTAAGACTTGTATCTAAATCGTTATCTATCTCTTTTGTCTTACAAAGATAAGTAAACTTTTTTAATCTACCAAATCTTTTTAAGATTTTTAATCTTTTTTTAGTGGGGAAGGGTAGGATTTGAACCTCCGAAGATTTCTAAAAATCAATCACGTTACAACGTAATCCCATTTGACCACTTTGGTACTTCCCCATATATAATTCAAAGAACGTTTTCTTATTTGTCTTACAAAGATAAGGTGACTTTTTCATTCCACCAAATTTATTTGTAATTATTTTTTATAAACTTACCACTTAATTCCGAGTGGATTTTTTATAGATTACAAATATAAGAAAGTTTTAGATTAATCAAAAATTAATTTGAAATTAGTGATGATTTTTGTTCAGGTGTGATTACGTTAAGCTTTATACAACTGTTCATGAAAGATTCAACCAAACCATATACCATAGTAATATCCTTTGTATCGACATCATATCTCTTCCACTTAGATTCATCTTCATAATCATTAATGTTTCTAAGAACAATATTGATAAAATAATTCTTATCTACAACATTATAAGATATGACTAACTGAACATAGTATTGATTACCATTTTCACACTCTTCTTGTGAAAAATCATAAAAACAGAATATTTCAACACCATCATCAGTTTTCTTTTCATCTTGGTAAAAACTTTTAAGAACCGGATATTTGAATACTATTTTATTACGAAAAGTTATTGGACTTTCTTCACTGACTGGCTTGGAAAATGTTTTCCAAGTATTCACTTCATCACCCATTTCACCTTTTAAGTGAGGGATTTCAAACTGAGACTTTAAATCATCATCATCGAAAAATTCATATATTCTTTTAATACCCATAAGGTATATATTAAAAAATATTTTAGAAAAAATTTATTGTATGTATAAATGCTATTTTAACTCTAACCTTAAATTTATCCCATTTAGATAGTGACTTGAATTCATCAGTATCAAAATAATCTTCTAATTCTTCCATAAACTATTTATTAATTTATCAAATCTTCTATTTTATTAGTAAGGAAAGTTAGAGTTTCTTTATCCAATGTTAACTCATAAGAATCATCAATTAAAACATCACCAATATTTATCTCAACATCAGTGATTTCAGAATCACTACAAGGTGGTGTCCAATAGTCACCTGGATCATAAGTATGGTAACCTCTTATACTTAATTCAAAATTAACACACATTTCAATACCATTTGACTTAAATATGATATATTGATCATCACTTGAATAAGAACCCTCATGCTCACAGATTAATTCATCCCAATCAGAAAATACATAAGTATCAACTACTTCGAGGTTATTAAGGTCTAATGTGCAAGTTTCGATGAATCCCATATCTTTATCTATTTGTTTGTCTTACAAAGATAAGGAAAATGTTTTAAAATACAAAGTTAGAGGCAATAAACTTGCCTCTAACTTTAATATATTTTATTATAAAGAAATTACTTTATCAAATCCTTCATCTTCACGAATAGGTTGATACTGTGATATCATTTGTTTTACTATTCTCATTGGAAGATTTTTATTTTCCTCGATTATCCTTTTCTGATTTCTTCTTTCATATTCTTCATCTTTTAAGATTGGGAATATTACTCCTAGTTTGAAGTAATCATCAGAGAAATAGTCTAAGTTACCTTTCCTTCTTTTAGAAGTCATATTTGTCATATCAACAATAGCGTTTCTCATTTCTGAGTTAGCTCTTTCTAGTCTTTCTTTAAGAACTCTATCAACATTTCTTTGATTAACATTTTTGAAAGCTTCGTCATAGTTTCTAGAACCATAAACTTCCATTAATATTTCATCACGACAAATAACTTCTGTATCTGGAAAATTCTTTCTAATCCAAGTTGATTTACCTGAAAGAGGTGGTCCAATAAGTATTATAACAAAAGGTTCCTTTAAATTTCTAAGATCCATATTTTTTTTTATTTTTTATCAATTACAAAGATAGAAATAAGATTTCTAACTAACAAATTTTATATATAGAATTATGATTAGTAGATATAATAAATTTAAGGAAGACTTATTATTAGAAAGTTTGATTAATGAGTCATTACTTTATTATTCACCAAATGTAAGAAAAGTAATCAATAAGATTACAAAAGATAATTCTATTGGTGATATAGCTAAGGATCTAATTAGTTCCGAAAAAACTGATGTTAAACCAGACGTAACATTTATTGATTTAGATAAAGAAGGGTATTTATCATTTATAACAATGAGAAATGCTGCTAAAACATTGAATTTACAATGGCCAGATTCTAGAACAGAAGAAGAATGGGGTAATAATTTAATATACGATGGTGATTTAAATAATATATGGAGATCACATGAAAGTGGTATTGAACATGATGTTTATAAAAAATCTAGAAACTCTATTAAAATTGGTAAACTAATTAATAAATTATTCCCAGGTAAGTATAATGATAAACAAATCGAAGAGTTTGTAAATAAATTCAAAGCAACTATTGATAATTCTGGTGAAGTATTTGAAATTGTTGAAGGTGAAGATATTGAGTTTTGGTATGATTCTAAAAACTACGCTGAAAGATCTGGTACATTAGGTAACTCTTGTATGGCTCAAAAGAAGGGGATATTTAATATTTATACTAAGAATCCAGAAGTTTGTAGAATGTTAATTCTAAAAGAGGATGATAAGATATTAGGCAGAGCACTTATTTGGAAACTAAATTCTATAAAAAGTAGGTCTAGCGATTTAGATGGTGTGGAATACTTTATGGATAGACAATATACTATTAAAGATTCTGATGTTCAGAAGTTTAGAAACTACGCAAAAGAACAAAAAGGTTGGGTATCAAAAGCTTATAACAACCACCACTCATTTAATACAATTCTAAACCATTTAGATGGTGATAAAGAAGTAAATGTTGATATGACTGTTAAGGTTAAGAAACCTGATTCTGGTGATGGTAATTATAATTATCGAAGATATCCTTATTTAGACACACTTAGAAGATTTGATCCAGGATCGGGAACATTATATAATGATGAAGAAACCGATGGTAATGAAGAGCAATTTCTACTACATGATACAGGTGGTGGTTATGAAACAATTGAAGGTGGACATTGGTCTGAGTGGCATGATAGAATGATACCGGAAGACCAAGCTGTTTATTCAGATAGATATGGAGATTGGTTAGATAGTGAATATGCTGTTAGAGTAGAAAGAGGAAGTTCTAGAAGTCGAGGTTGGTATCACCAAGATGATGACGATGTAGTTTATGATGAAAGTTTAGAAGAGTATATTCATGTTGATGATGCTGTTTATTCAGAAGCACACAGCGCTTGGTTCTTCAATGAAAATGCTGTTAAGGTTATTGTTGAAATTGATAGTGATGGAGATGTTGATAGTGATGGAGATTGGTATCCAGAAGGTGATAATGATATTATTGAGATAGATACTGACTCAACTTGGTATGAGAAATTAAGTGATAAATTTAGTTACTGGTCAGACTTCAATTATATAGTAAAAGAAAGAAGTATTTATAAACATGGTATAGGATGGACTAGTATTCCGGTAATGACTAAGAATTCCAATGATGAATGGATACCTTATATGTTTAAGATTGAGTTATATAAACTAATACCTGGTAATAATGCTGTTGATATTATGGGAGTTGAATATTTATCTCAATTAGATGCTGAAGCTTTGGGATATAAAATAGATAAAGAATCAGAAATTATAACAGATGAATTCAAATATCATTCAGATATTGAGGAATTATTACCTAAGATATATAAAGTATTAAGTGATGAATGGGTTAAAATAATTGATTCACTAAGAGGTAAAGGACAATTAAGAATTAAATTCCAAGATTTTAATGAAGATGAATATCTAAAATCTATGAAAGAAAGATCTGAGTTATTAAATACTAGATTAGAACAAATTGAAGATGATACCTTTATAGATACTGATATTACTATAACTAGAAATAATTAAATTCCCAATTTTTCTAAAGTCTTGTTTCTATTATGTAATAGTTTATAATTACCTAAGTCTTCATCATATAGTTTAATAGATAAATCAAAACTACCTTTCTTTACCTTACCTATATTATTAACAAAAAGATATTCACTTGAGGTCTTTTCTTCATAACCAGGTATACTTCTAGATATAATAACAAATATATTCCATCTATTAAAACCTGATCTACTTGTTGTTATAAATCCAACTTTACTAACCTCCCACCAATCTGGTATAGATTTCTTTATTCTATACTTTACTATGAAATATAAAAATATCTTATGTGTGAACGATGTGCTTGTGGTGAAAAATGAGGTTATCTCAACTAATAAATAAATAAGTAATAGGAATCCAAACAATCCACTGAATGAGATTCCTATATTACTACCCTCTATAATAACTTCCATTATTTATAAGCTCTTAAAACTTTCACTTTATCTTTTTGAGTTGATGTACATCTGTGATACCCATCAATCAATCTCCACTGGTCTCCAACCTTTCTTTCTTTCAAAATAACAACACCTCTTATACCATGATATTTTGGATCAAGATAATGATTTAGTTTCTTGTATTTAACTTTCTCATAATGACCATCACTACCAAATATAATATCTTCTTTATTCACCTCAATGATTTCATATTTACACCCAACCAATTCAGGTAATAAGTGACCATACTCTAATCCCAATAAATACTCTATTCTACCACTAAGATCATCAATTGAAAATGCAATATCTAAATGGGATTCAACTTCTTTAGCAACTAAACTTGTGAGTGTTATCCCACCCATTTCTTGACCATAGTATCCACCCTCAATTACCATTTCCCAATTATGTGATTCCCACAGTTTAAAATGTCTTACTATCCTATCAATTGTGTATAAATCAACTTCTTTAGTTATTCCGAACAATATAGCATTTATACTATTATCTCTTTTTGTGGAAATTGAATTATCAAAATATTCAGCATAAATATCACCAACGATAACATCAACCTCTATTGAGTTTATATGTTCATCACATATCATACCACAACGGCATATACCTTCCTCATTACAACCACTATCTTCACATGAATATTGGGTGTTGTAATCATAATCTATTGAATACTTAAAATCTCTATCAATTAATTTCGACATTCTTCTTTAATCTAGCCTTGTAACTTTTACCTTCTATTAATTTATAAAAGAAAAAATCATTATTTTTTAATTTATCATATATCTGAACAAGAGCATTTCCAGATAAACCATACCAACCTACCGGTACAATTTCCTCTTTTACAAATGGATTAAATCTACTAACCCTATCAATAACCCTTTTACCATCAAGGATTGGATCATTGAAATAATAAAAGTTAGTAATACTTGTTAACTTTCTTTTATCATCAATCTCCTTTTCTATCAATCTAACTACTTGTTCTGTAATAAAGTTTTTCTTCATACCGCTAATCCATTTATAATTCCATTGTGATGATATCTAAATTTAGATGTATCAACTCCTTCTATTCTATTCAAATAGTTAAGAATAACACTTATTATATTACTTTTACCTGCTGTGTTGTCTGAATGAACAAACCAATTTGGGAATTTTTTATCATTGTCTAAACAATAATCGATTAGAAAATTAGCAGCATCTTTACCGGTATATTCTTTACCATCTTTATAACATGCAAGATCATGGTCGAATGATACTAAATTTATCTCGTCAAAGTTATTTTTAATTACATTAACGAACTCAAAGTAATCTCTTACTATTGTCCATTTATTTGTTGGTGAATAAGCACTACCTAACCCTCTACCATCTGAGTTAGACATACTTGGTACTCTTAAATCATCTAAATATAAATTCATAATTTAATTTTATATCTATCAAATATAAGGATAAAATATTACAATTGGAAGTTTTTAAGAAATTCTTGTTCAATATTGGTTAACTTATCAATAGTACCAACTTCTGAGATTCTATCTAGAACAGTATCAATATCTAGATTCTCTAGAATCCAATCATCGATATCATCAATAAAGAAGCTATATTTTATAGATGTTGTTGCTGTAACCATTGATTTTAGTTCCTTTGATAAATTAATTTTACCTTTCAAAACATCATCAGATAAATC
>Ga0102814_10002701_pt1 | contig 11933 bp, 11 predicted proteins | sample ColrivemetaGS741_FD_79112 | JGI IMG/M metagenome (GOLD analysis project Ga0102814, IMG submission 79112) | Estuarine microbial communities from the Columbia River estuary - Flood tide ETM metaG S.741 | ecosystem: Environmental > Aquatic > Marine > Intertidal zone > Estuary | place: USA... | reverse complement strand
CCAAGTACATGCGGCGGGCCGGGGCGGAACGTGGTCACGCGTGAGCCAAAGCTGAACATCGCGCCCGCGTTCTCGGCGTCGCCTTGCAGGGCCAGCATATAGGTGTGGCTGTCGATGATCCCGGTCGACGGCGAGAACAGCGCCGAGGTGCAGGTCAATTCGGGCTCCAGCGCGCGGGCTTCGGCCCCGGTCAGGCGTTGCAGCGCCTCGCTCCCGGTCAGCCCATTGGCCGCCGCGCGGCCGGCGATCCCCGAAAGTTGCGCGTCTTCCTCGGCGCTGGTTGCAACGATCAATTTGCCGGTCTGGCGGAACGGCACGCCGCGTTCAGCGGCATAGCGATAGAGCATCCGACGGCCCGTGACGCAGTGCCGCGCTTTGGCGCTGCCGGGGGCGTAATAGAGGCCCGCGTGGATGACTTCGCTGTTGCGCGACGAGGTTTCCATGCCCGGTGCGTCATGCGCTTCGAGGACCAAAACCTCCGCCCCGCGCAAGGCAGCGGCGCGGGCGATGGCCAAACCGACCACGCCCGCGCCGATGACCACCAAATCAACCTCGTCCATGCGCCCCTCCCGGTGTCAGAGCTTGGATGCGGACAGCTCTTTGACCCAATGCGCCTGACGTTCCTTCAGGACACGTGGGCGCGAAATATCGCTGATATCGTCGTCGAGTTGTTCGAGGATTTCAATGCTAAAGGCGTCGTCGCCATGCGCGTTCCAAACCGCTTGCAGCGCGTGATTCGGGTGGCCACCTTGGCGCAGGGTGAACCAGTGACGGTTCTCGAACGTCTCCAAATTCGAGGCTTGGCCAATCCAGATCGAGCTGTCGGGCTGGCAGTGAATGGCAAACACGCCCGCAGCGGTTTTGCGTTCTTTGTATTCCGCTCGAACGGCGCGGCGATCCACAGATTTCATGGGTTTCTCCCTTGTTGTGCGGTCTCTTAGCAGGCCCGGTTGCCCAACACAATATTACCCGGGTAATATTGACTCTCGCCGCGAATCACGGTTGAAACCCGCCCAAAAGAGCACGCCATGACCCAAGATCCCGCCACCCCCTGTAGCGCCTTTGTTGAGGGCCGCAAGGTCGCTTATGGGCCGCTGCATCACGTTGCGATATCCGTCGCCGAATTCGACGCGGTTTTGGTGTTCGACGACGCCACGGGCCGGGTGTTGGACATCGATCCGCGCGGTTATCCAGAGCCCGAAGCCCCCAAACGCGGGCCCGGTCGGCCGAAGTTGGGCGTGATCCCACGCGAGGTAACGCTGTTGCAACGGCATTGGGATTGGCTGGCGCAGCAAAAGGGGGGGGCCTCGGCGGCGCTACGGCGTTTGGTCGATGACGCCCGGCGCGCGGATGGCGGTGCAACCGATGCCCGCGTCGCATCCGAGGCGGCTTACCGGTTCATTCATGCGCTGGCCGGGGATTTGCCGGGGTATGAGGACGCAACCCGCGCCCTCTTTGCCGGTGATCTGGACGGGTTTCACACCCGAATGACTGAGTGGCCTGCGGATGTGCGGGCCTATGCGATGACGCTGGCGACGCCCACGCAGCCCGCGCCATAACCCTGTTCAGGCAAGCGCATAAAGATCGCGGCTGAAGACCTTGGCGCGGCAATCCATTAGCTCTGGGGTGATGCGCTGCGCAAGGATCACGTCGCAATCGGTTTTGAACTGCGCCAACTCGCTGCCGTCCTTGGATTTGCGCCCGGTATACGTGCACACCGTCGCACCCTGCGCGATCAAACGCGCGCGCAAAGCGGATAGCGGGTCACGCGCACTCACTTTGCCATTCGGGCTATAGATGCCGATCTGTCGCGGCGCGCTTTCCATGATCTTGGAGACCAACAACGCGATGCGGGAGCGATTGGGGTGGGTCACCGTCGGCAAAACATGCGCCGGAATGCCGCCAAAAGCATTGTTCAAATGGTTCATGCTGCGCGGCATCCGCTGCCCGCCATAACCAAAACACGGGTTGTTGGCATAGGTGCCGATCCGGGGATCGAGGCAAACCCCGTCGATAACCTGACGCGAATTCAATCCCTTAGCCAAGGCATAGCTGTCGAGCTCGTTAAAATAGGCGACGCGGGCTGCCAGATAGGCTTGCGAGAAATGCTTGACGGATTCCGCCTCAGAGGCGCCCATCAGACGCATCTTTACACCGGGCCGCTGCGCCGCGCTGAGCATGACTGCGCCAACCTTAGAGCCCAAATCACCGCGATCGCCCACGATCAAAAAGCTCATCGCCAGCGCGTCTTGCAATGACTGCGCCTCACGGAGAAACTCTGGCGAATACAGGATCGCGCGCGAGTTCAACTCTGTGCGCATACGGTTCGTGAAGCCGATGGGCACCGCCGAACGCACGACAATCGGCACACCGGGGCAGCGGTGATGTGCCATCTCGATCCGTGATTCCAGTTCCGTGGTGCTCGTGCTGCCATTGTCCACATCCATCGCCAAAGGCGCGGAAATCAGGACCAACTCGGCCCCATCCAGAGCCTCGGCGGTGTTAAGGGTCGCCCGCAAGGACAAGGGGTTGTTCGCGACATAGTCTGCAACACTGGGGTCCAGCAGCGGGAAGCTGCCTGCATTCACCGCATCGACGCGGTTGGGCACTGGTCCGGTGATCACCACGTCATGCGTGCGCGCCAAGGCCAGCGCGTCACTGATGGCAACATACCCTAGTCCGATAATTGCGATCCGCATGGTTACTCTCCGTCGTTATGTCACAAGGCCTTAAAGGCTCAAATCTCGTGCTGCGCGCTCAGTTCGCTTTGAACAGGTCGCGGGTGAAAACTTTGTCCGCCACATCGGCGAGGTCAGGCGTCAGGCGATTGGCGATAATCAGATCGGCTTTGTCGCTGAACTTTTGGAAATCCGTCTCAACCCTGTGGCCCTTGAAACTGGGCGTGGTGCACGAGGGCTCGTAGATGATCAGCTCAACCCCGGCGGCATCCAGTTTCGTGATGATGTCCTGCACAGCGCTTTCGCGGAAATTATCCGAGCCCGCTTTCATCACCAACCGATGCACACCCACGGTTTTGGGGCGGCGTTTCAGGATTTCTTCGGTCAGGAATTGCTTGCGCGCGTCATTGGCATCGACAATCGCACACATCAATTCCTGCGGCACATTGGCGAAATTGGCCAGTAATTGCTTGCTGTCTTTGGGCAGGCAGTAGCCACCATAGCCAAAGGACGGGTTGTTATAATGGTCGCCGACATTCGGATCCAGGCACAGGCCTTCGATCAGCTCACGCGGGTCGATATGCGAGGCCATGGCGATGGTGTCGAGTTCATTAAAGAACGACACGCGCATGGCCAGATAGGTGTTGGCGAAAAGCTTGATGGCCTCGGCCTCGGTCGAGTCGGTTAGAAGGACGGGCACGTCATCATCGAGCGCCGCTTCGCGCAGCAGTCCGGCAACCATCGCGCCCCGGTCGCTAACCTCGCCGACAACGATCCGCGAGGGGTGCAGATTGTCATAAAGCGCGCGGCCTTCACGCAGAAACTCAGGCGAGAACACAATGTTATCGCAGCCGATCCGCTGGCGCAGTTTTTCGGTATAGCCCGCGGGTACTGTCGATTTGATGACCATCAGCGCCTTGGGATTGATGCCTCTCACGGTTTCGATCACGGCCTCAATGCTGGAGGTATCAAACGCATGCGTTTCCGAATCGTAGTTCGTGGGCGTGGCGATGATCACCACCTCCGCACCCTTATAGGCGACCTGCGGGTCAAGCGTCGCGCGCAGCGATAGCGTGCCTTTGGCGAGGTATTCTGAAATCTCGGTATCGACGATGGGCGAGATGCCCGCGTTAACCATCTCAACGCGTTCGGCGGTGATATCGATGGCGCAAACGGTGTTGTGACGCGCCAAAAGAATGGCGTTCGACAGGCCTACATACCCCAGTCCGGCAACAGCGATTTTCATACTCATTACTCCTTTTCGCTGACCGAGATCAGTTCTGATCCATCAAGCGCAAAGCGGGGGAAAGTTGTGCGACCAACTGGTTGGCGTCGGTTGACGGGTGCGGCTCAAAGGTCACCATGTCACCCGGTTGCAGGGTAAAACGGCCACCGATCAGCGGGTTCACCGCGTCTTGCGCGGCCAATTGATAGGATTGGATGCCGCTGGTTGAGGCACGCAGCACAAAGAACGCGGCACCCGGTGTTGCGGGCAGGCTGGCGGCGACATGGGCCACGCTCACCGGGCCACCGGCCAAAGACAGGGTCTCGGCGCGGCCATTGCGGTGCAGCATCGCGGTTTGAACTGCGGGTTGAACCGGGGCGCTGCGACGAAAGCCACGGCTTTGCTCGACGCGCAGTACGTCGCCATCCAGCAAATCGGGCATCGCCTGACCACGGGTCAAGAAGGCTTGTACATCAACGGGTTGCTCAACGCCCGCACGGATCAGCGTGACCGAGGCGCGCGCGGGATCATCGGCGAACCCGCCCGCTGCGTTGATCGCGTCAATTGCGGTCAGGGGTTGATCGGTCAAGGTTTGACGGTTCGGTTGGCGCACCTCGCCGACAACGGCGATATGGCGCGCGTTGAAATCGGTGATGCGAACTTCAACTTGCGGTGCTGTGCGGTATTGCGTCAGGCGCGTGGCCAAATCGGCACGGATCATCTCGACGCTGCGATTGGCGACCGGAACGCTGCCCAGATACGGCACCATGATCGTGCCCGATGCATCGACGCGGTAGCCTGCGTCCAGCGTCAATTCAGGTTCATCAACGACGAAAATCTGCATCACATCGCCGGTGCCCAGCAGATAGGCCCCGTTTGCCGCCGCCGGGTTGGCGAATTGATCGATTGTTTGCGCCGTCACGGCGACCAGATCAACGCGGCGGGTGGCGCCGGCAATCGGTGCAACTTCGGTTTGGCCATAGCCCGGCGTGCGCAACATCGTGGCATGATCCGCCGAACCACCGGCACAACCCGCCAAGACAACGGCCGCCATCAGCGATGCGCCAAGACGCAAGGGCCGCGAAAATTTCTGACGATGGGTCATAGCGGGACGCTCCTGCGAGGGTCGGTTTGCGATGTGACTGTTAGCGGCCATGAATAAGCTCTGCGGTTATGTCGTCGGTCCGCAAATCGAAGCGCGGACTGCTGGATGAGACATTGCTAATAATGAAAACTGTCGAAACAAAGGCGGCGACGGACGCCGCGAGCATTATTTTCGAGCCACTGCGCGGGGTTGAGGGGTCAAACGCCTGTTTTTTCGCGCCGGTGTTCTGACGGGTCCATTTCTGGACATTCGGGTTGTGCGAAACAAAGATTTTGATGACCGCACCGACCACCTGCCCGTAATAGGTCAGCAGCGCAAAAACCGGATGCCAGCGCTGCGCGACAAACCCGATCAACGAGGAATACACGCTGCGCGTCATCGCCACCCAAAGCGCGTAGATCGCCAGAAACGCCGGGTCGTGCAGCACGGAGGCTGCGGTGAAAAACACGATGCCAAACAGCGGCGTCCACATCGTCACCCGTTGATCCAACAGCGCAAAATAGGTGAAATATCCCAGCTTTTTCGGACCCAACTTCAAGGCCTTAGAGCCTCCGCGCGCCATATTCCCGAACCAACGCTTTTGCAGGCCGATGGTGTCGCGAAAGAAGCCTTTGCCGGGCAGCGATTCGAGGCAATAGATCACCACATCGGGCACATAGGTCACGTCCCAGCCCTGCTCGACAACCCAGCGCCAGGTGGATTTGTCATCACCCGTCAGCATGGTGATTTTGCCCAGCCTTGGGTGGTGCAAAACGTCTTCCAGCAGATTGGCGGCGAAACTCGGATCGGTCATGATTTGCGTGCGGAACATCGACCAGCGCCCGGTCAACACCAGCACCCGGCCTGACATCGCCATCGACGACATATAGACGTGGCGCTGGGCCATGCGCAGACGATACCACTCGCGGTCCATCGTGCTTCCGGCGACCAGCGGCGTATTGTCGATGGTCAGCGCGCCCACTTGGGTTTGGTGCAGCAAAATCGGCGCCGTGCGGCGAATTGTGCCGGGTTCAACCAGCGTATCGCCATCCATCAAAATGCCGGGGCAATCGGGCGGCACGCCGATATCACGCAACACCGCCAGCGCATCCGCCATCGCCGAGCGTTTTCCGGTACCGTCTTGCATCGTAAACGCCAAACGGATGTAGCCGTCTGGATCAATGCTGCGGTGCACATGCGAGATCAGCGCAATGTCTTGTGGCGATGACACCGACGCCACGACAACGCCATTCCGGCTGTAATCGAGAATGTCGCGAAACAGGTTGGCATAGACCGCGCCGTTCATCGCGTCGCCCATTTTCCAGCTCAGCACCACGACAGCAACCGGACGGTTAAAGACGTCGCGGTCAGCCTCGGCGCGGCGGCGGATCATCGGGAAAACGCGGCGGGTATAGGTATAGGCGCGCAGCATATGGTGGCCGCCCCATGACCAGCGCCAGATGCCAAGTGCCCCGAAAGACACGATAAACGCCGAGCTTCCCATGCTCAGCACGCGTTCGGGCAAGATCCCAAAAAGCGCCACGATCAACCCGATCCACAGGCACAGCGCGATCACCCAACTGCTGCGCGGTGAGCTACGCAAATGTTTGGTGTCGTCCGACATCAGAAGCCCACCAATCCTGTGAGAAATCCGAACAATCCGTTGGTTTGCACAGTCACCTGCGCGACCATCCCAACCGGGGCGTTCAGCGGGCGCTCGGGCACGATTTCCATCCGGGCATAGCGGTCGGCGGCGAACACATTGTCTTGCAGACCCGCATAGCCGCGCCACTGGGCCTCGTAATTCATGCGCGTCACATGGCCGTTCAGGCTTGTGCCATTGGCCAATTCGATCACGGCCCGGTCGCCCAAGTCGATGCTGCGCGCGGTCTCGCTGAGGATCAGCGCGTGAATCGTTGGGGTTTCAGCGCCGATCATCATCGCCAATTCATGCGACGGCTCGGCCCATTCTCCGACCCGGCGCTCTATGCTTTGAACCGTGCAATCGCAGGGCGAGACAATCGGCTCGCCATAGGTCGCGCGGCCTTGGCGGTCTGAAATATGGGTGATTTCCGCGTCCAGTGCTGCCAGCCGCAGGTCTACACTTTGCAGCGTCGCAGACCCGTTGCGAAGGCCCGCCTGCGAAAGCCCCATCGGAGCCAGCATTTCGGCTTGCGACAACGTGGCGAGACGCGCGCGCATATCCAGAACCTGCGTTTCCGCCTGAAGCACGTCGGCTTCCTGACGGCTGCGTTCGCGCAGACGGCTGGCGGTTGGCAGGCCGTTAGACTGCAACGACGCAAGCAGCGATTGCTCGACGCCAAGACGACGCTCGGCCACGGCCAATGAGGCCTCCAGACGGCTGCGCTCATCACTTTGGCTTTGCACGGTAATCCCAGAAAGCTGGGTCATCGCATCGCGACGTGCCAACAGCTCGTTGCGTTCGACCTCAACCGCGCGGAGGCGTTCACTCAGCCCGTCCAAGCGGTCTTCAAAATTCGTTGGCCGCACATAGCCCAGCACGTCACCCTCAGCGACGGTTTCACCCGGCAGCACGGTCATCGCGCTGATGCGTCCGGCGATGGGCACCGATAGGCTGGTCGCGCCGACGGTAACGGCCGCGTAGCGTGCGCTCACGGTGGCAAATTTGGACCACGTGGTCATCGCCGCGACGACCAGCACAAGCCCCGCCATCGTCAACTGAAAGCCCGTGCGAATGCTGCGCACCCGCTCTCCGGTTTCCTTGCGGGCGACGCGGGTGTCTTCGGTTTCATTCAGCAAACGCGTCAGCGACATCGTCTGTTTCGAGACCACGCTATCCACGATCCGGTGCAGCACCTCAGCCTGAGCGCGCTCCATCGCGACAAAAGCAAATCGGGTTGGCGCGGCATCGTCGCCCGCCTCAAGACGGGCCTGCACCCGCATCTCAATGCGCGTGCCGCCCTGCCCAATCAGCAGCGTGACATCAATGACCCGCCCCGGCCCCGGAGCCACAATCCGAGGGATCGCGGTTTCAAGGTTGAACCCATGCACATCCCAACGCGCCGCGGCATATTCGACACCTTGCCAGACCACGGACATCGGCTCGGGAACCTGCACAGGCTGGGCGGGTTGAGAGAGCTGTTGGCTCGGCAATCTGGGTTGCACGTCGGTTCGCGCGTCTGGCCCCACTGCCGGAAGCCCTGCCGGAAGCCCTGCGGGTGCCACTTCTGGCTGCCACGTAGAATACATCGTCTCGACGCCAAACGGCGTATCGGGTGTGAAGCGATCATTGGGGTTAATGGGCGCGGTCATACGGCACACCCGTTTCGCGGGATCCACGCCCATCCATAGCGCGCAACACCGCAAATCGCGCCCGTTCTCGACGGACGCAGGCTCTGCACGGCGCTGTTATGTATGTAAACTTGACGCATCACCGACACTCACTAGCTTCAAAGGCTTCCCGATCCGACCTTGGCGGGATTGTTTCCTAATGCGTTGTTAATCACGCTCAAATGGGGCGCGATTGGGGCAGACCGGCGACAACGATGCGGCTTTTGGCGGCGATTATCGCTCTGACGGAAACAAAATCAGGGGATTCAGGGTGATTGGTGAATAAACCGCAACGACTGTCGCAGGTTTTCGGACAAAGCCATGAATTCATGCGCATTTCAGCGGTATCGGTAAACGGTATTGTTTCCGATTCGCGATCAATCACGGGTTGTGATCCGCCGCAGCCCCCAGCGAAACACAGGCTTATCCCAGCGCGCTTCCCTCTGGCGGGCGGCAGGGCTTGGGCGCGGTAAACGGCGTCTCACCCAGCCCCTCAGCGCGCTGCGCAGCCCGCACAGAGGCCCGCCCCTCTAACCGCGTCGCCATAGCGCGCAAATGCGGGAACGCGGCGCCGTCAAACCACCCTGCCCCCATGCGCGCATACAACTGCGCCCAGCGCATCGTCACCGCGACATAGAGGTCCAGAACGCCCGGCTCCGAGCCCGCAAAATAGCCCGGCTGCGCAGCGGCGAGATCATCAAGCAACCGGTAATGCCGCTGCAATCGCGCTGTCACAGCCCCATGCAACCGCTGCTGCATACCCCGATCATCGCCCACATATTGCTCTGGATAGAACACCAACCGCAGATCAGAATGGAGCGTATTTGCCACGAAAAACAACGCCTTCAGGAACGCCCCACGATCAGGCTGCCCCGGCGCAGGAGCCAAAACCCCATGCGTTTCCGTGAGCCACAACAAGATCGCGCCGGTCTCAGCCGACGGCCCCTCGGGCGTCTCCAACACCGGGATCAACCCCGCCGGGTTCAACGCCCGAAACGCAGCACTATCCTGCTGCCGCGCCGCGCGATCCACCAAAACAGCGCGATACGGCACCGCCAATTCCTCGAGCGCGAGGCGGACAATCAACGACGCATTATCCGGCGCGTAATGCAGAACATACATGGTAAGGCCTCCTTTTTGTGGAAAGCAGGCGTTCGTCAAAGTCACTGCCAAGGTCGGCTCTGCGGGACGAAGTTGCCGTTCAATTTGTTAGTTCAAAAGTCGGCTTTCGAATACGTGCGGCGGTAGCTGAAATTACGCAGACCAATAACCTCATGTGCTCTCTGACGCGGCTTTGGTGCCTCTGAGCACTTCAAGTCGATCAGTAACCTCATTCTCTTTTGACTGCGCCATTTTAGTGCGCCCAAACATCAAACCTGCGCAGATAAAATACCAACGAAAGAACCATGGTGCGATGATTGCCAGACCTCCAATCCCTAGAGCCATGTTGACGATGGCCCCAAAAATCCCGGCTTTCTCAAGCAGAACGACTGACAAGATGCCAATCGGGATCATTGGCAAGAAGAACCAAAGCCATAGAGTCCCGAACGCAAATAGGGCGAACAAAGGTACTCTACGCGCGGCCTTGAGCGCCCAAACTTCATGCCGAGTAAACTGCAGTTTCATCCAATGGGAGAGTCTCTCAAAATGAGTTGGTTCATGATTTCCAGTTACGTTCAATTCAATCATCCAAACAGGGTTTCGTTCTGTAGTCGTTGAATAGCAGACAATTGTCCCAAGTGCAGCATCATGCAGATTGGGCTCGATGCGGACCTTCGCGGCAGCCTGCATGAGAGTCCGCTCGAACCCAATTTGCGGGCAACACGGTTAACGGTGGGTTACCCCAACATCGTAAGCCGTTGATAACCCGACAATCAACATTTGTCCCACGGTGGGACATGCCAAACCCGTGGAAAAATCGCCCCGCAGCCCTTTGAGCCGCCCTCGATCCTGTTATACAGGGCCAGACCCCCATCCCGGAGCGCTGACATGTCCCTCAATCTGACCCCCATCGACCGCGCCAAATATGCCGCCGCCCGCCGGGCCGTTGATCTGGTCGAGGACGGCATGAAGCTCGGGCTGGGCACCGGATCGACCGCCGCTTGGATGGTCCGCGCGCTGGCCGAGCGGGTGAAATCCGAAGGGCTGCGGCTGACCTGCGTGCCGACCTCAGCCCGCACCGCGAATTTGGGCCGCGAGTTGGGTCTGAAGATCGTCGGTTTGGACGAGGCCGGGTGGCTCGATATGACCATCGACGGCACCGACGAATTCGACGCCAATCTGACGCTGATCAAAGGCGGCGGCGGCGCGCATCTGATGGAAAAGATCGTCGCCACGGCCAGCGACAAAATGGTGGTGATCACCGACGCCTCGAAGGAAGTGAAAACACTGGGCGCGTTTCCGTTGCCCGTCGAGGTCGTGCCCTTTGGCTGGCAGGCCAGCCGCATGCTGATCGAGGAACTCTTGAACGCGATGGACGTGATGGGCACGCAAGCGACCCTGCGCATGAACGGCGCGCGGCCCTATATTACCGACGAGGGCAACCATATTCTGGACCTGTCCTTGGGCCGGATCGGCAACCCACGACAGCTGTCCTTGACGCTCAATCAGGTGCCCGGTGTCGTTGAAAACGGGTTGTTCATCGACATTTGCGATGTGGTGGTGATCGGCTTTGCGGATGGCAAAGTTGAGCTGCGCGATATTGGCAACGGCACGATTGAGCATGAGCGCATCGTGTTCGAAGAGAGCAACAATATTTTTAGCGACGTGTGATCAGGGGTCAGCGCGTCGCCAGTTCAACCAGATGCGCGACATGCAGGTCGATGGCGTCGATCACCGGGTAGCCCGGATCGTGCCCATCAAAGGCTAGGCCCAGATCGGTCCCCGCCAGCACCACCGCCTCGGCCCCGCGCTCAAACAAGTCACGCCCTTGCGCGAACAAAAACGCCCGCGCCTCATTGGTGCAATCACCCGACAGGGCCAGCGCGATATAAGCCTCGTGCACCGGGTCAAGGGCAGCCGGGACCACGGTTTTCGTTTGGGTCAACTGCCCGTACAAAGCGCTCCCCATCACCTGCCGCGTCCCCAGAAGGCCGATGGTTTTCAGGCCCCGCGCGGCGAACCCGGCATCAAGCGGCGTTATCGCGCTGATCAGCGGCAGCGGAGTAATGGCCTCGGTCTCGGCATAGCAGAAATGCCCACCAAGCGAGGTGATGCTGCCGAAATCCGCGCCCGCACCTTTGAGTTCAGCCAGATGGGTTGCGTAAACCTCGGCCTGCGCCTGACGGTTATCGGCCTCGGCATTGCGGGCCAGCGCTTGCACATCCGCATGGGCAATCGTCAGCCGTAGCACCCTGCCTTTTGCCCGAAACGCCGCCACGAGCCGTTGATAATAGACCAAGGTTGCCGCGGGGCCGATGCCGCCAATCAGGCCGATATGGAGCGCTGTCTCAGACATGTTGATCAATCAAGATCGGGTTGCCATCAGGGTCAGTCAGACTGATGAACCCCGGCCCATCGGTGCTGTCATCCACGGCACCCGCCACCTCGAGCCCCTTGGCTTGCAGTGCAGTTTTGATCGCGCGCACATCGGTGAACTCGGCCAAACTCGCCGCGTCGCCATCCCAGCCGGGGT
>Ga0102814_10002700_pt1 | contig 11938 bp, 9 predicted proteins | sample ColrivemetaGS741_FD_79112 | JGI IMG/M metagenome (GOLD analysis project Ga0102814, IMG submission 79112) | Estuarine microbial communities from the Columbia River estuary - Flood tide ETM metaG S.741 | ecosystem: Environmental > Aquatic > Marine > Intertidal zone > Estuary | place: USA: Columbia... | reverse complement strand
TCCAACTAGAAAACCGAATATAAAAGAAAAGAATGATTTTAAATTTTTTATAGTTGAAAAAAGCTGAACATGTTCACTTTTGCAATTCGGGCATTTAACAAAATTACCTTCATTATCTATTGAATACTTTTGAATACTTCTTAATATCTCCTCTGCCTTTTTTGCGTCTTCTGTAGGTACTTTAAGCTTAACACCACCAATAGCATTACTAACTAAAGGATCTGTATCAATCGTTAAATTATCACTTAAAAATACTTGAATACCATCGGCTTCAAGACGTCCTTTAATAATTTGCGCTTCACTGGAATACTCAAATCTTGCTATGGTTTTAAAAGTGTCACTCATTAAAATTTTATTTTTAAATAATTAAAGCTTTGCAATTATACTAAAACGTATACTTTACATCTAATAGCACATTGCCTTTTGGCATTGGTACTAAATTTGTTTCGGTATATTCTGTATTAAAAATATTATTTCCAATTACCGAAATTTCAAATGTATTCAAATCTAAAGTGGCCATTACATCTACAACAGAGTAACTGTCTCCTGCTGTTCGCTCAGCGTATTTAAAAACTATGCTTTGTCTAACATTTTTTAAGAACTGAGAACGATAAGTAGTCGTAAAATGGTGTTTTAAAGAATTGATAGAATAACGTGAAAAAGCACCTTCTAAGTCTTCTAGGTCTTCATCTAAATAGGTGTAACCAGCTGAAATGTTTTGGTTAAACCCAGTTGTTGTAAAATTGTAAGAGGCATTCGCTTCAAAACCAAAAGAGCTTAAATCTTGGATGTTTCTTGCTTGCCATTTATCGTCCAGATTTTCTTTTACATAGTCTATTAGGTTATCAGAATTTCTGTTGAATACAGCAATAGAACTTGAAAAATTGTTTTTATTGAATTTAATACCAATTTCTTCTGTAAGCGCTTCTTCAGGATCAAGATTTTCATTTCCAAGAGTTGTTGGGTCGTTATAATATAAATCTGTATACGTTGGAATTCTATAGGTGTAACCTGCGTTTGCAAAAACCTTAAAGGCTTCATTTATTTTGTAACCTAAATCAATTCCTGGGAAAGCGTGAAATTTGAAATCTGAAAAATAGTTGACAGCAACTCCAGGTGTTATGTCTAATTTATTATTAGCCAATTTAAATCTATGCTCTAAGAAAACGGTTGTCATAAAACGATCTCTTGAGCCCAAATTATTACTCGATAAATACACTTTAGCGACATCTACACCAAAACCAGTTGTTCCTAGGCTTGATTTATACGACATATTAATTTCTGCTCCAACTTTGTTAGAAATATGTAAGTTTCTGTATATGTCTGGATTTTGACGAATAAACACATACATATCTTGGTTACGTTTCCAGTACAAACGAGGTTTTATAATAAGTTTTTTTGTATTTAAAACTGAAGTTAAGCCAACAAGACTACTTTGTGTTTCTTCGTATTGGTTAATAGCAGCAGGAGAAGCGTAAAAGCCATTTGCGCCAAATTTACGCTCTGTAAAATATCCAATTAAGTTTAAAGGTGTCTTGTCTTTGTTAAAGGTTGATTTAAAAAAGTAATTCTGATTTTTAAAATCGGTATTGTGTCTGTATCCATCTGAAGTATTTATTGAAGCGTGTGCAATTACAGAAGTATTACCTAAATCTTTTCCAACAGTTGCATTTACATTTTCTTGTCCATAAGAACCAACTTGAAAACCTACAGCATTAACTTTGTTGGCATCACTTTTTGTAACAATATTAATGGCTCCAGTAAATGCGTTTTGCCCAAATACACGAGCAGCAGGACCTTTAATAATTTCTATACGCTCAATAACTTCAATAGGCAAAGCCATATTCATGGTATGATGACCAGTTTGTGGATCTTCTACTTTTATACCATCAATTAGAATAAGTGTTTGATCGAAGCTTCCTCCACGAATGTATAAATCGGCTTGCATTCCTGCAACACCTCGACGTCTCATGTCTATTCCTGCAACTTGTTGCAATAAATCGGCAACATTAGTTACTGCACTTTGTTTAATTTCTGAAGCGGTAATAACTTTAATTGTTCTGGAGTTTTCTTTAAAAGGTAAATCTATTCTACTTGAAGAAATTAATATGGAGTCTAATTCTTCTTCCTTAGAATTCTCTTGTCCATTCAAGGATATACCTAGTATAGACAAAGCGAGTATGAGTAAATAGTGTTTAGTTGGTTTCATAATTTATAATTAGTAAGCGCGCAAAATTATGAAAATTGGATGTAGAACTTAGTTAAAAAAGTGCATTATTCTAAGTAAAAGATAAGCAAATACAGAATTTACGCTTCTCCTTCATCAAGTTCATGAAGTTCGTTTAGTTGTTTTAAGATTTCAAAAGTCTTATGTGCTTCTTCTTCATCAACAACACTAATTGCTGCACCAACATGTACCATCACGTAATCGCCAACATTTGCCTCAGGGACAAGTGTTAAACTTACTTCTTTAATTACGCCATCAAAAGACACTTTTCCTGTTCTAAAGGTTTCGTCAAGCATTGCAGTAATTTCTATTAATTTTCCTGGAATAGATAAACACATTGTAATTTACGATTTACGATTTTTGATGTGGTCATTGAGCGGAGTCGAAATGACCTATTCTATTTTTATTGTGATTTCGACTCAGCTCAACCACCAATTTTTAGCTTTTAAATATTTGTTTTTAACCAATTATACCACGCTGTCATGCCTTCGCCTGTTATTGCTGATACTTCAAAGAATTCAAGATGTGGATTAACTTGTTTTGCATAGTCCTTTAATTTTTCAACATCAATATTTAGATAAGGTAGCAAATCAATTTTGTTTATAAGACAAATATCTGCTGTATGAAACATGTCTGGATATTTAATTGGTTTGTCTTCACCTTCAGTAGTACTGATAATAACTACACGTTTGTTTTCGCCAAGATCGAACATAGAAGGACACACTAAATTCCCAACATTTTCTATCATTAAAATAGAGTTGTCCTTTATCTTTAATTGCTTTACAGCATCAAAAACAATATCACTTTCCAGATGGCAACCTTTACCTGTATTTATTTGAACAACAGGAATATTTAAGGCATCAATTCTATTAGCATCATTAAGTGTCTGTTGGTCACCTTCAATGACGTAAAAAGGTATTTCTGATTTTAAATCTGCAAGAGTTTTTTCTAAAATTGAAGTCTTTCCACTTCCTGGAGAGCTTACCAGATTAAGCGTGAAAATGTTTTTGGCCTCAAAAAAACCTCTGTTTCGAGCTGCTTGAAGTTGATTGTTTTGAAGAATATCTTGTTCTACCTCAAGTACTTTATGCTTGTGGTCATGACTGTGGTTATGATCATGGTGGTGATGGTCATGATGATGGTGATCATGTTCATGATTGTGATGATGACCATGATTATGGTCGTGTTCATGCTTATGGTCCTTTGGGTTTGATATTATAGGACCATTTCCGTCGGTTCCGCAACCACAAGTTCCGCACATAATATTAAAATTAATTGTTTACGTAAAGATAATCATTTAAAAGCTTTTCTGTAAATACTTTTGTTACACAGCTAAGATTTTGTTTTGCCACTTTACTTAATCCAATCTCAAGTTCCCACGTATAGCCTTCTATACCTAAAACAAATGCTTTTGGGAATTTTTTGTAAATGGAATTTGTTAAAAATAAAATGGTTTCAGGATTTAAAGCATGTGTACTAAAACTATAGTTTTCTGAAGCATTACATTCTTTAAATGAATACCCTTTTTCTGTTTTTTCTTTAGTAGCATCAATAAATAATACTGTATTATAATGCGAGAGTAATTCTGCATCTTCAATTTGTAATTGATAGCGATATTCAATACGAAAGTTTAGGTTTAGTCTTTCTAGATAATCTAAAAACAACCAACCTAAACCATCATCTTGTCGTCCTGTATTACCAACGCCAAAAATTAAAACATTTTCTTTATCTGAACTTTTCATCGATTAACTTTCCTTCATAATCTTTTAGTTCTACATGTAAAGGCATTTGTCCTAAAGTATGTGTTGCACAACTTAAACAAGGATCGTAAGCTCTTATTGCTACTTCCACCTGGTTTAGCATACCTTCTGTAATTTTAGGTTCTCCACTAATTACATTATTAGCAACCCATTTTACAGCTTGATTCATCGCTTCATTATTATGAGTTGTAGATACGATAAGGTTACATCGTGTAATTCGGTCTTTATCATCTACTTCATAATGATGAATTAGTGTGCCTCGTGGTGCTTCGATAATTCCAATTCCCTCGCCTCGTCTTTCTCCTTTTCTTAATAGGTCGTTACTTAATATATCTTCATCATTCAATAGTTTTTTCATCATCTCTGCACAGTACAACATTTCAATTAAGCGCGCCCAATGCGAATACATGGTTTTATTGTTGACTTTTCCGTTAGTAGCTAATTTGAAAATAATTCGTTCTTCTTCAGCAAAAGGGGTTTCAATTCCATTGCAAACATTTAATCGTGCTAAAGGACCAACACGATTCCACCCTTTTTCTTTTCCTAAATCTTTTAAATAAGGGAATTTTAGGTATGACCATTTTTCAACACCTTCATTAAAATATTGGATATAATCATCAGAAGGAATATCATTCAAAATAACTTTTCCGTTAGCATCCAAAGCTCTTAAATTACCATCGTATAATTCTAAAAATCCGTTTTTTTTGTTCACTAATCCTAAATGACCAGATGGATATTTTGCAAATTCATCCAACCATTTGTGATTTATTTCATGATACCCTTTTAAGAAATCTATAATTTCTTTAGACCAGTTTATCATAGCGTCAACAGATGGAATGTCTTTACTATTTAGGAAGTAATCCCTATCCTTTAAAGTTATTTTTTTATGAACACCTCCAGGAATAGCAGAAATACCATGTATGCGTTTTCCAGCTATTGCTTTAATAATCTCTTGGCCAAATTTTCGCATTAAAATTCCTTTTTTTGCCAAATCTAGATGCTCAATAGCTACTTCTGCTACATTACGTTTTGCTGGGTCTGCATTGACACCAAATAATAAGTCTGGAGAAGCTAAATAGAAAAAATGTAAAGCATGCGACTGGAATACTTGACCGAAATGCAATAGTTTTCTAATTTTTTGAGCAGGAATTGATAAATCTTCAGGATTAATACCAACTATTTGGTCTATTGCTTTTGCTGCTGCTAAATGGTGGCTTACAGGACAAATTCCACATAAACGCTGTACCAATACAGGAGCTTCCCAATAAGGATGTCCTTGTATAAAACGCTCAAAACCACGAAATTCTACAATATGAAAAAAGGAATCTTTTACCTTATTTTGTTCGTCTAAATGAATGGTTACTTTACCATGTCCTTCAACTCGGGTTACAGGATCTATAACTAGTTTTTTCATTTTAATCGTATTTAAATTCTTCGTGAGTAATTGAATATTCTTCGTTTAAGAGAATGTTTTTTACAACCTTCCAGATATGGTTTGCATTAGGAGGACAGCCAGGAATGAAATAATCAATTTTTACAATTTCATTACAAGGATAAACGTTGTTTAAAAGTTTAGGGATGTCTTCGTGATTTGGTATAACATTTGCACCAATCTCACTAGTTAATCCATGAATATAAGCTTCTTCTAAACATTCCTTAAGAGGTACAAAATTTCGCATTGCAGGAATTCCTCCCATAATAGCACATTCACCAAACGCAATTAGGATGTCACATTTTTTTCTGAATTCTTTAAGTACTTCTATGTTCTCTGAATTTGCGCAACCACCTTCAATTAAACCAATATCGCATCGTTTGCTGAATTTTTTAATATCTGTTAATGGAGATTTGTTAAGCTCTACAATTTCCAAAATATCTAAAATTCCTGTATCAATATCTAGTAACGACATATGGCAGCCAAAGCATCCAGCCAAAGATGTTGTCGCAACAATGAATTTATTTTCATCTTTTCTTTTTTTAAAAGTATCTCTTTTGGGAGCTTGCTTATCTTTTCCTACTATGTCATATTTACGTTCACCAAAAGGTTGCTCGTAAATCATTCCTTTAACCAAAATGGCACCAACAGGACATAGATTCATAGCGCGCAAAGCTTCGGCATCTGTTAGTTTAGCTTCTTCTTCATAATCGATATGAACACGTGTTTTGATGCCTCTATTAATGAATGAAAATACATCTTTACCATCTTTGGTTTTGACTTCCTCTACACAACGTTTACAAAGTATGCATCTATTGGATTCCATAATCATGCGATCGGAATTAAAATCGACTACTTTATTACTGTACACATGAGGGAAGCGTGAAACGGTTATGCCCATATCATAGCCTAAATTTTGCATATCACAATGCCCACTTTTTTCACAGGAAGGACAGAAATGGTTTCCCTCTGCATAAAGCATTTCTATTATTGCTTTCCGAGTATTAAGTAATTCAGGAGTATTGATTTCAACTTCCATCCCTTCATAAACCTTAGTTGTACAGCTCGTTGTAGTTTTTCCATTGACACTAACTGTACAAATTCTACAAGTTCCCAAAGGAGGATTTACTTCGTGAAAATGACACAACGTAGGAATGTATATTCCATTTTCTTTAGCAGCATCTACCAAGTTTTTTCCTTCCTGAACCTGATATTTTTTACTATCAATAGTTATGTTTACTAAATTATTCATAGGTGTTTTCTATTTCATGGATTATACTATCATAATTTTCAACAGCTTTTTCTATATCAAAAGCGTGGTTAAAATCACTTTCGGCGAGAAGACATTTTTGGAATTCTACAGGAAATTTTAGCAATGCAGTTAGTAGTCCATTGGTAGATGTTTTACCTAAACCACATCTGCTGGATTGTTTAATAATTGTACTCCATTCTTTAATTTCATCAATATCTTCCTTGTCTGCATGACAAAGCATAATTTTATTAATTTTCTTATTTAATAAGAAATTACCAGTTCTACACGGAACACATATTCCACAAGATTCTGCAACAAAAAACTTGGTGATGTTTTTAAGTATAGATAAGAGGTCTCGTCCACTATTGAATACCATAAACGATCCACCACTTCTCAATCCAACACCACTCATTTTTCTTGAGTATTCTATTGGATCTTTAAATGAAAACTGAATGTGTTCTGCCAACAAATTCTCACCAGATATTTCTCTGTCAAAATCAACTTCTGATAAAAATTCTCCAGCAAAACCATTAAATAAAATATAGTGTGGATCTTTGGCTTCAATCAAGTCTAAAAATGCTTTCAACTTCATTCCCCATTCAATTTCGTAAACACCAGGTTTATTACAGTCACCAGAAACGCTTAACAATTTTGTTCCTGGAGTAGCATTGGTACCTATGGCTAAGTATTTATCTAATCCCATTTCCATAATTCTTGGAACAGCACAAAGTGTTTCTACATTATTTACAACTGTAGGCTTGCCTAAGAATCCTTTTTCAACTGGGAAATACTCTTTGGTTGTAGGCTCACCTCTTTTACCTTCCATAGAAGCGATAAGTGCAGTTTCTTCACCACAGATGTAAGCTCCTGCTCCCATGTGTATATTAACTTTAAAATCGAACCCTTTTATACCTAAAATGGCTTTACCCAAAAATCCTTTTTCGTTGAATTCCTTAATGGTTTCTTCAAGTTTGTCTTTTAAATAAAAATATTCAGCTCTTAAATAAATAGTTCCTTCTGTGGCGCCAACAGCATAACCAGCAATTGCCATTCCTTCAAGTAACAAACCAGGAATTTTGTTTAGAAGAACTCGATCTTTGAAGGTTCCTGGTTCACCTTCATCTGCATTACAGATGATGTATTTTTGGTCTGCGTTATTGTCTTTACAGAACTGCCATTTAACTCCTGTAGGGAAAAAAGCACCACCACGTCCAGATAGTTTAGATTTTTTAACCAGTTCTATAACTTGATCTGGCTTAAAACCTTTTAGTTTTTTTAATGCTTTTCCGGATTTGTATGCTTTAAAAAAAATGGTTTTATCTTCCTTTGGTTTGTATTGAATGTTATCCTTAGGGTAATTGCAAAGCGATTCTACTGAATGACCTTGTTTTAATTTTGAAATAATCTTTTTAACTTTTATTGGCGTAAGATTTGTAAACGCATGAAAATTGATTAGAGCAGAAGTTTCCTGATCGCTTAATCCAAGGCATGATGTTTTAAAAAACCCAAATAATCCATCTTTTGTAACATTGCCAATTTTTATTCCTAATTCTTCTTCAAAAGCTTCTTTTACAGCCTGATAGTCATGTAATTTAGAAATAGTAGAACAATTCAAATAGATTGTATACTTACCTGCATCTTTGCGATGAAAAAAATGATAAAAGGAAATGACCCCTTCAAGCTCCATTCTTGAGATGTTAAATTCTTTTGCGATTTTAGTCTTGTCATCATGACTAATGTACCTTCTTTTTCTTTGAATATCCCACAGAACATTCATCAAAGAGGTTTTTCTTGCAGTGGTTTCTTTAGACACCATAATGAAGTAAATATGAATTGTAACTAAAGTAATTTTGAGAGGAAAGGAAAACTATGACAAATGTCATTATTAGTGCTGATTATGGAATAATCAATAAGAACAATAAACACTTAATTAATTGAATTAAATTAAGAAGAACAATAAATAAAAATCAAAAAATGTCCATAATTTTATAAAACCTCTAAGGATTTCACTCTCAATTCTTTGCCTTGTAGAATTATTTTGAAGTTACTTGAACATTTTGGGCAAGAATCATAATGATTTTTAACGTCAAAAACGGTATCACAATCTACGCATTTTGCGATTGCATTTATTATGTTTGTTTCTCTTTTTGCATGTTCGAGAATTGTGTTTTTTACAGCACATGGCCAAACAAAATCTAAAGATTCAAATTCAATTCCTGCTAATGTTCCAATTTCAAGTTCAATACTTTCAATTTTTTTTGCGTTTGCTTTAGCGGCTTCATTTTCAGCAATTTTTAATATTCCTAAAGCGATTGACAGTTCGTGCATATATTGAATTTTGAAAAGAAATGAACAAATAAAGATATTTATATCTGAGAATTAAAAGTATGATTTATATCATATTTACTCCCATTATGTTTATATAATTTTAAAGCTAGCGCTTAATAACATTTACCAACTATTTCCTTTTATTAATTAAATTCAGTCATGAGCAAAAAACAAGACTTAAGAGAAACTTATTATGAGAGCATAAGAAAGCAAGGTTACAGTCGTAGAGATTTCATGAAATTTTCAGCCTTTATAGCTGCATACATGGGATTGGAATCCACAATGATTGGTCAAGTTGCAAAAGCTCTACAGAGCAGTCATCGCCTTCCTGTTATCTGGGAACATTTCCAAGAATGTACATGTTGCAGCGAATCTTTTATTAGATCAGATCACCCAATTGTTTCAGAAATTATTCTAGACAAGATTTCATTGGATTATACACAAACCTTAATGGCAGCATCTGGACATCAGGCAGAAGCCGCAAAGCATGATACTATGAAAAAATACAAAGGAGAGTATATTCTTTGTGTTGAAGGTTCTATACCAATGGGAGACGATGGTAATTACTGTTGTATTGCAGGTCGTTCTGCTAAAGATTTATTAATTGAAGCTGCAGAAGGAGCTAAAGCAATTATTGCTTGGGGAAGCTGTGCTTCAAATGGCTGTGTACAGTCAGCGAAACCAAATCCTACTAATGCAACTCCAATTCATAAAATAATTAAAAACAAACCTATAATTAGAGTTCCTGGTTGTCCTCCTATTGGAGAAGTAATGGCAGGTATTATTGTACATGTTGTAACTTTTGGAAGGCTACCAGAATTAGACAGACAAGGAAGACCTAAAGCGTTCTATGCGAAACGTGTTCATGACAGTTGTTATAGACGCCCATATTACGATGCTGGACTATTTGCAGAAACGTTTGATGATCGTAATGCAAAAGATGGTTATTGTCTATACAAATTAGGATGTAAAGGTCCTACTACCTATAATTCTTGTGGGACTATAAAATGGAATAATGGCGTAAGTTACCCAATTCAATCAGGACATGGTTGTATTGGATGTAGTGAATCTGGTTTCTGGGATTCTGGACCATTCTATGAAAGAGCAACTAATATACCAGGTATCGAACAAGAAGGTGTAGCTGATGACTTTGGTAAAGTTGCAGCAGGTGTTATTGCTGGTGGTATTGCAGTACATGCAGCGGCAGCAACTATCTCTAAACGAAAAGAAGTTTGGAATAGAATTAAAAGAGGAAAATCTAACGAAGAAAATATTGATTCTTAAATCAAAGTACAATGGCAAATAGAATAGTTGTTGATCCTGTAACACGAATAGAGGGTCACTTAAGAATAGAAGCAGAAATAAAAGACGGTAAAATTGTCGATGCCTTTAGCTCCAGTACGATGGTTAGAGGTATAGAAGAAATTGTAAAAGGTAGGGATCCTAGAGATGTTTGGGCATTTGTTCAGAGAACATGTGGTGTATGTACTACCGTTCATGCTTTAACCTCAGTTAGAGCCGTTGAAGACGCCTTAGGAATTCAAATTCCACCAAATGCAGAAATGGTAAGAAACATTATGGAAGGTGCATTATATATGCACGATCATGTGGTTCATTTTTATCACCTTCATGCATTAGATTGGGTGGATGTAGTAAATGCTTTACAAGCAGATCCTAAGAAAACTTCAGAAATTGCACAAAGCATTTCAAATTGGCCAAAAAGTTCTCCTGGCTATTTTTCAGACGTAAAAAAACGAATTACAAAATTTGTTGAAAGTGGTCAGTTAGGGATTTTTGCTAATGGATATTGGGGACATAAACAAATGAAATTACCTGCTGAAGTAAATTTACTTGCAGTAGCACATTATTTAGAAGCTCTTGAATGGCAAAAAGAAATTGTAAAAGTTCATACCATATTTGGAGGTAAAAATCCACATCCTAATTATTTAGTAGGTGGTATGGCATGTGCAATAAATACCGAAAACCCAGGAGGTATCAATGCAGAGCGTTTAGCAATGGTTGGAAAACTTCTTAAAGAAGGAAAACAATTTATTGATCAAGTATATATTCCTGACTTATTAGCAATTGCTTCATTCTATAAAGATTGGGGAGCTATAGGTAAAGGTTTCGGAAACTATATGTCTTATGGTGATTTCCCTACTAATGGTTATTCAGATTTATCAAGTTTTAAATTCCCTCAAGGTGTAATTTTAAATAGAGATTTATCTAAAGTCCATGATGTAGATCATAGAGGCGATCAAATAGAAGAGTTTGTTAATAATTCTTGGTACGAAAACTATTCTGAAGGACAAGACAAAGGACGTCATCCTTGGGATGGAGAAACTAATATTAAATATTCAGGTCCAAAACCACCTTATGATTTCTTGAATGTTGAAGAAAAGTATAGTTTTATTAAAACACCTCGTTGGAAAGGTATGCCAATGGAAGTTGGTCCTCTTGCAAGATTACTTGTAGGATATGGTAGAGGAAACAAAGAAATTCAAGAAGCAGTAGGTGCAGCATTAACACATTTAGATGTTCCAGTAGATGCCTTATTCTCAACTTTAGGTCGAACTGCAGCTCGTGGTATTGAAACGCAGTTAGTAGCCAATTGGACAATGGATTTCTATAATACGCTTATAAATAACATTAAAAATGGTGACGAGCGTATGGCGAATACAGAAAACTGGGAACCTTCTACATGGCCAAAAGAAGCTAAAGGAGTCGGATTTATGGAAGCACCAAGAGGAGCTCTTGCGCATTGGATTAAAATAAAAGATAAGAAAACTGAAAACTATCAATTAGTAGTTCCAAGCACTTGGAATGCTTCTCCTAGAGATCATAAAGGGCAACGTTCAGCATATGAATCAACCTTAATAGGAACTCCAGTTGCAGATCCAGAATTACCATTAGAAATTATTAGAACCATCCATTCGTTT
>Ga0102814_10002693_pt1 | contig 11962 bp, 12 predicted proteins | sample ColrivemetaGS741_FD_79112 | JGI IMG/M metagenome (GOLD analysis project Ga0102814, IMG submission 79112) | Estuarine microbial communities from the Columbia River estuary - Flood tide ETM metaG S.741 | ecosystem: Environmental > Aquatic > Marine > Intertidal zone > Estuary | place: USA... | reverse complement strand
CACAGATTTGAAAGCAGGTAAAATCCAAGATGAGTATCATTGGATTTATAAGTTTTAATATTTAAAGCCCTGAAAAGGGCTTTTTTTGTTTTCAATAAGGAAGTTTCACTATATTTGCTTATCTATAATAATTCTAAATAATGAAATTAGTAATTGCTGATAGTTCTGACTTAACTCGATTAGGAATTCGTTCACTTTTGCGTCAAGAAATGAATGCTGATGTTGTTGGTGAGGCTCATTCTAGTAAGGAGTTAATGGAGTTGTTGAGCTCTTTTGAGGCTGATGTAGTTGTTATTGATTATACTTCTAGTGGTTTTGATATAGATGTTTTAACCAAAATTCGAACTGAATTTCCGAAAGTGAACATTTTAGCAATTACACCTGAACAAAGTGCGCAGGTCCTTGTTGATGCGTTAAGATCAGGTGTAACTAGTTATGTTAAAAAGGATTGTTCATTAACTGAGATTATTGATGCCATTACAGAGACAGCTAAAGGTGATAAATTCTTCTGTGGCCAAATTTTAGAAACCATCCAAGTTGCCAATTTAAAATTGGAAGACATTGAAATCGATGCCCTGAGCTGTGATTCAGTTTTAATTTCAAAAAGAGAAAGTGAAATCATTGTTTTAATTTCTGAAGGCTTCACGAATACACAAATAGCTGAAAAATTATTTTTAAGTAGTCATACTGTCAATACGCATCGTAAAAACATTATGTCGAAGCTGGGAGTTAAAAATACTGCAGGAATAGTGATGTATGCAGTTAAAATGAACCTGATTTCTCCAAATAAATTCTTGTTTACTTCTGAAAGTGAATCATTATAATTTATTTTTCATAATTTAATGAACCTTTTCTAATACGAGTTGTACGGGTTTTAAATTGTTGTAGTTATGAAATGTAAAGTCTTGATTTATTGTTTGTTATTTGTTTGTAATTCATACGCACAAGTAGAAAACAATGTTTTTAATTCTGCACCAGCGACAAATGCTGAACAGCCTGCTGTTATAGAGTTAAATACTGAAAGTGAAATGCTTGAAGAGGATCAAAAATCAAGTGTAAATACTCGATCTGAATCAAAGGTTAAAGTCAAATCTGCTGAAAAACAAGTTGTCCCTGCACCTGCAATGGAGCAAGGATTAAAAGATAAATCTGGCTACGGATCTAATCAGGAGCAACTTCAACAACAGTATCGCTCACAAACAATTCAATTTACCTCTACAAAAGAGCAATCCAGCTATCAAAGAACTCAAAGAAGTCCGAATGAATATCAACAAAAATCAATGGATGATGCTGTCGATTATTTTGAGTCAAATGCGCCTAACACCTTTGAATATCACTATTTCTATTACGTTTCTGGAAATTACAATCTTGATAGGGTAGATCATCTATTTGAAGCTCAAAAATTAAAGCCGGAAAATTCAGATGTAATTCTTCATCTTGGCGGGTATTATATAATTAAATCAGAAACTGCTCCAGGATTAAAAATGATTGAAAAGTTGATTAAAAATGGTCGTTTGACACAATCCAATATGCATTATGCAACTGATCTTTTAACATCTGTTCAAAAAAATGGAGTTTTAATTACACATGGCTTTGAAGATACTTACGCTGCTTGGTATGTGCAAAATAGTATGAATTTTAGGAAAGATGTAAAAATTGTATCGCTAGATTTTCTGCAAAGTGAAGAATATAGAACTTCGTTGCAAAAGGATGGATTGAATTTGCCTGATCAAGAAATAATAGATAATAATTACTTAAGTCAGTTCTGTAGTATCAATGAGTCTCAAGGAATTGCGATTTCTTTAACTACACCTAAAGAGTATTTTGTGCCAATTCAAAACAAATTATTTGTAGTTGGACTCGTGTTTATCTATTCTAATGAACCGATCAATAATTTTTATAAGAATGAGCTTTTATGGAATGTTGAGATGAAAAAGGAGTTGTTGAAATCAGCAAATAACGAAAAATCTAAAAAGATGTTATCGAACTATCTGCCAATGCTTCTTCAAATGCGCCAGACCTATCAATTAAAGTCGGATGTTCAAAAATTAAATTCCATTGACGAATCTATTGATAAGTTAGGGGCAATGTGTAATAAATACGAACAAGTTCAAAAAATAAAGGGAAGTTATTAATGCGATTAATAAAACCTCAATATAAAACTATTACAGACGAAGCTCTTATGATTTCTATATCAAAAGGGGATAAGAGAGCATTTGATGAACTTTATAAACGTTATTCACAGCAATTAGTGGGCTACTTTTTTAGAATGTTATGGAAGGATAGAGAAAAAGCTGAGGATTTTATGCATGATATTTTTGCGAAAATTATTAAAAAACCAGAATTGTTTGATCCTTCACGAAAGTTTAAAACTTGGGTTTTTTCAGTAGCAAATAACATGTGTAAAAATGAGTATAAAAAACAAGAAGTTCGAAAGAATACATCTTCTGGTTTAGATAGTAGTTATAATGTGCATGATTTTAATGCCAATGTATTAAATGAAGTTCACGAATCAGATTTTAAACGTCAATTTGCTCAAAGTTTAAATGACTTGGATGAAAAGCATAGCGAAGTATTTACATTGAGACATATTGAGGGTTTATCTATTAAAGAGATAGCGGAAATTTTAGAAATTAGTGATGGTACGGTAAAGTCAAGATTGTTTTATGCTACAAAATATTTGGCTCAAAATTTAGATCATTTTAATCCACAAATTACAAGGTAATATGGAAAAAGATATAATAGAAATAATAACTGAAAAGGAGTATAAAACTCTTACACAGGAAGAATTACATAGTATTTCTGAGTTGTGTACAAATGAAGTTGATTTTATTCAATTGAAAGCAACTTTTAAATCCATCTACAATTTGGATCAAGATGTCCCGACGCCCAGGGCTTCTACAAAAAATAGTTTGGATGATTTGTTTGCAAAGACATATCCTAAAGCAACACCTGTGTGGTACTCTTCAATTACTTCAGTTGTTATACCAAAGGATAAGAAATTCATTCAGCAGCCATTATTAAAAGTTGCTGCAATTTTACTTCTTTTGATTATTGCTGTTCCATTTTTAACTCAAAACATTGAAGTTAAGAAGGATCAGCTTGCTGAAGTTCAAATTAAAACTGAAAAGAAAGACCAAGACCTAAATAAGATAGAGGTTCCGGTTGTAAAGGAGGTCGAAAGTGGTTCTGATGCCACGGAAGAAATTCAAGGGAGTAATCAATCAAATGGAATTCAGGTTCGTTCAGTTGGGAGTTCTGTCGCAGCCATTGATGCAACAAGCGGTGCAATTCAACCTGGAAGTAATCATCCTGATGGTGTTTTTGTGGCTTCTGTTGATGAAACTGTTTCAATGGCTGTCTCTTTTCAGCCAGACGTTTTAGATTTGTTGACCGCTACGTTTTAATCTAGAGATTAAACGTGAAGTTATTTCGACTTCCGTTCGAAATGTTCGTTACAATCCCCATTCTAAATAGGTCAATACTTGTATTGTATTTATTGGAATTTAAGATGTTATTCCAGGCTTTTAGCATGTCGGAAGACCAACGTATATCATCCAATATGTAGATAGTTTTTTCATTTGTAAATGGTTCAAGCATTTCCAAATACTTTAGCAAAGCTTTGCCATCGTGATGTCCGTCAATGAATACAATGTCAAAGTTAGCTGATGTTAATTGCGATAAATAATTTTCAAAAGTGTCATTAACGCAGTTTATTGAATAATTGAATTCTTTAAAAGCTTGTTTTACACGATTGAAAGTTTCAGGATCAGCTTCAACAGTCGTGATTTTTGTATTCTTAAAGCCCTCAAATAAATTAATTGTGCCGAATCCAAGACTTGTTCCAAGTTCTAAAACTTCTTTTGGTTCAAATTTAGAGCTTAATTGAAATAATAATTTTCCATATTTTCCTTTTGATGAACTTGTTTTAATTATTTGTGATATTTTTCGCTTCGTTGAAAGTTTTTTTGATCCTGCTCCAAAATCTTTAAAATTGATGCTTGAATTGTCCGTGACAAGTTGATTGTAATAGTTTTTAATCCTTTCTCTTGATGCGTTATTCATTGTTATATTGAAGCAAGAATAGAAAATTTTTCCAGCAATAGAATGCCTAAAACGCTTAGTTGTTTTATCATTCCACCTATATTTTATATATTCGGCCCCTATATTCATATTGCAAATAAACAATCTTTCAACGAAATGAACAAAGATGATGTTTCATCTATTGAAAAACAAAGACAGCAAGTTTTTGATTTAACACCTAATTTAATTTTGGATTCTCCTTGTATATTGGGTGAAGGAATTATTGGGCAAAATGAAATTGAATTAGATAATTCTCTAAAATCATATGCTAAATCAATTTCTCATAGAGAGTTGTTTATTCCTGCTTCTGGTTCGGGGTCTCGGATGTTTCAATTCCTGTATTCTTTTTTGGAAACGGGTGTTATAACGGATGAAATAAGTAGGTTTTTTGATGAACTTCATAAGTTAGCTTGTTATAAATCATTTTCAGAAGAATTAGTTCAATCAATAAAAGAGAAGGATTTTATAAAATCAGCAAAACTTATTTTGTTTAAAGAGGGAATGAACTATGGTTTAATTCCAAAGGGTTTAATTCCTTTCCATTTGATTAATGGTCAGTCTAGAAATCCTTTTCAGCAACACGTAATTCAAGCAGAATCTATTTTTGATAAGAATTATGATGTTCAGTTTACAATACAAAAGGAGTTCGAGTCTGAAATTGTTAGTTCAATTTCAGAGGTTTATGATAAGAATTGCAAGAAATTCACAATTTGTTATTCTGAGCAAGATACGAATACAAATGCATTTGTTTTTTCTGCAGATAAATCACTGGTTTATGATGGTGGTAAGATGTTAAGAAGACCTGCTGGTCATGGCGCATTATTGACTAACCTTGAAGAAAGTCAAGCTGAAGTGATTTGTATTAAAAATATCGACAATGTTCAACCTGCTAATGAAAGCGAACTTTCAACCAAATACTGGCATGTCGCTATTGGTTATATTGATTTGTTTAAAAAGGCTGCTATTGAATTGCTTAATAATTTTAACATTGAGTCATTAATTAGTTTTAATGATCGTTTTAAGGTCTTTCATAACGAAACTTTAAATGCGATTACAAAGATTGATTTTGAATGCTATATGAAGCGTCCTATTCGCGTTTGTGGTATGGTTAAAAATGAAGGGAAGCCTGGTGGTGGCCCTTTTTGGGTGAATACGGATGGGGTTGTGTCAAAGCAAATTGTCGAAAGTTCTCAGATTAGTAAAGAAGCTCAACAACAGTCTGTTTTAATGGCTAGCACCCATTTTAATCCTGTATTTATGGTTATTTCAAAGCAAGATGTTTTTGGTAATAAGCTTTGTTTATTTGATTTTGTGGATGATTCTAAATACTTAAATGTGAAAAAATCTCACAAAGGAAAAGATGTGTTTTTCAGGGAGCTTCCGGGTCTGTGGAACGGTTCTATGCATAACTGGAATTCGATTTTTATTGAGATGCCAGTAGAAATTTTCACACCTGTCAAGTCAGTATTGGATCTATTCGATCCTCCACACACTATTGATTAGCGCATTCTTTGACGCTTAATAAGATATTTTAATAAAATATCATAATAGCCAGCGTTAATATCAGCCTTCATGAAGTCGATTTTGTAATCTGTACATTTAAGCTCTATTTCTCTAAAGTATGATTTTATTGCAGTGGTGTATTTTTCTTTGAATTGATTTGGTTGTAATTTAATTTGTTCACCAGTCTCCATATCAATAATGTTATAGGGGCGATTTTCAAGATCAAATTCAATTTCTTTTGAGGTGTCTACCGTGTGGAAGACAATGATTTCATGTTTATTGTGTTTTAAATGCTGAAGGGCATTAAAGAAATCATCTTTTCGATCAGGGTCATCAAGGAAATCAGAAAAAATAATAATCAAACTTCTTTGTGAACATAATTCTGCTACATCATGAAGTGTTTGGATTGTTGCGCTTTCACTTTTATTATTCGTAGAATATTGCTCAAAGCATTTTTCCAATTCAGAATACAAATAGCGGTGATGCCTAGTTGAAGACTTATTTTCCGTATGTAAGTTTATCTTATCTGAAAATAATGTAATTCCAACAGCATCTCTTTGTTTTTTAAACAATTCAATTAATGAAGCTGCAGCTAAAACAGAGAAACTGAGCTTTGTCTGCTTTTCTCCAACTGGAAATAGCATAGAGCTTGAAGTATCTATTACAATTTGACACCTTAAATTGGTTTCTTCTTCGTATTTCTTTGTGAATAATTTATCCGTTTTTCCAAATAATTTCCAATCGATGTGGCGTGTTGATTCTCCTTTATTGTAAATTCTGTGTTCTGCAAATTCAACGGAAAACCCATGAAATGGACTTTTATGAAGGCCTGTTATAAATCCTTCAACAACCTGTTTTGCTAGAAATTCAATATTTCCAAATCTGGCTAATTCACTTTGTTTAATGTTTTCCATGTCGAAGGTTAAATTTAACATTTTCAAGTTTCCTACGACGAAGAATTACATTAATAATTACACCAAATAGTATAAGCGCAATTCCAATATTGATTATAAAGGATAGTTTTTCATTAAAAACAGAATATCCTATTACAAATGCATAAATGGCTCCGACATATTGAAAGGGCATGATTAAAGAAGCGCTTCCTTCATGTAGGGCTTTGGTTAACAATATTTGAGCAAGTTGGGTGAAGACTCCAATTATTAATAAGAATAACCACTCAATTCCATTTGGAATTGTAAAAGAATGGAAGAGGCAAAGGATTGTCATGAATGGTATTGCAATCAATGGGAAGTAAAACACAATCGTAATAGGTTTGTCAGTTGTTTTGAGCTTCATTATAGCAGTGTATGCTAATCCGCTGAATGCTGCAGAAATGATTCCTAATAATAACCAGAAAAAGGAAATTTCTTCAAGATTCTGTCCTGAATCAAATACTTTACTTATTCCAATTATTCCAACCCCTAAAAAAGAGACTCCAATAAAAATCCATTGGAGTGTATAAACTTTTTCTTTTAATAGAATAATTGCCAGAATTACTGTGAATATCGGAGATAGGTATTGTATTGTTGCAGCCAAAGCTAATGGCAAATAATGAAGTGTATAAAAGAATATTGTTAACGCTATTGTTCCAGAAAAACCTCTGATAATTAGCCATTTTTTATTATTCCCGAAAACTGGTATTTTCCTCCGTTTAATAACAAATAGGCTTAAAGCAATAGAAACTAAAGATCTAGCTAGAACCAATTCATGCGCGGGGTAAGATTGAAGTTCACCAAATAGTTCATTTTGTCCTGGTCCTAAAATTTTCACAAAAAAATTAACAACAAAGAAGCAAGCACCTGAAAGTAAAATAAAAAGAATCCCTTTATGCATGGGGCCAAAGATAAGGATGTTAATCTAATAGCTAGAATAAAATTTATTTGGTAGTTTAGCGTTATATAATCTGTATGAGGTCATTATTTTTAATCTTAATGTGTCTTTTTTTGAGGCAAAATGTAATTGGTCAAAAGATTGATCCTAAATTTTCATTTAATGTTGAATTAGGGTTGCCTGGTGCAATTTCTAACAAAGCATTTAATGATATAATGCAGGGTTTAGTAGGAACATCCTTATATGGTCAATATAGTTTTCCTTTTCATTTAAATTTTGGTGCAGGATTAAGGTATTCTTTATTTAATATCAATGAATTTGCCGTACCTTCGCCTGTAGATGGGGGATTTCACTCTGCTGCTGGATTCTTAAAGATTGGATGGGATAAGTTTCATAATGATCAATTCGCAACTGATATTGGAGTTAAAGTTGGTTATTCAGAGAATTTTTTCATTACAGATGTGAATAAAAAAAATGGTCTTAATTCGGTAAAGGTTGATTCTCCTTTAATTGAGTCTACAATTGGCTTAATTTTATCTGCTGACAATAAAAATGCATATCGATTGGTGTTAGGTCATGGTATTCAAGGATTTAAGTTTAGGCCTGATATGATTGGTTTAGTTTCGAATGAAGGATACTCTCAAAAAAACCTATCTAAATTAACAAACTACTTTATCGTTGGATTTGGGTATACTTATTATTTTAACAAAGAAGCAGTTGATTAATGTTTGTAATTGGAAATGAATTTTCTGATGTTAAGTCTTATTTTCAAGAAAAATTAAACGCTATTTTTTCTGAAAGAGAGGTTAAGTCAATACTTAAAGATACAGTGTGTAATAGGCTTGATAATAGTAGCTTAAGTTACATTGACTTATTACCCTTAAGGTTTAGTGAATCTGATCTACTTTATTTTAGAAGTGTCATACAAAGGTTGTTAAATAACGAGCCTTTTCAACATGTAATTGGCTATACTTGGTTTTGTGATGTCAAAATCAAATGTGATGAACGAGCATTAATACCTCGTCCAGAAACGGAAGAGCTTGTTGTGTGGGTAGTTGAACAATTGGATGATTGTAAAAATCCAAGAATTGTTGACCTCTGCGCAGGAACTGGGTGTATTGGAATAGCCTTGAAAACACAATTATCAGCAGCTAACATTACATTGGTCGAATATTCTCAAGATGCTATCGGTTTGTTGAATGATAATTTAAAGGAGAATAAAATGGATTTGCCAGTCGTTGAATTAGATGTTTTAAATTCAAGTGATTATAACTTCCCGCTAAATTCGTTTGATTGCTGGGTCTCAAATCCTCCATATATTCCTACTATTGACAAGCTAAAAATGCATGAAAATGTATTAAACTTTGAGCCTGAAATGGCGTTGTTTGTCCCTGATGAGGATCCGCTTTTGTTTTACCGAGAGATTGCAAAAAATGGCCTGTTGTTTTTGAAAAATGAAGGATTGTTGTTTTTTGAAATTCATGAGGACTTGGGGCAATAAACGATGGCTTTATTAAATGAGTTAGGCTTTGTTAACATTGAGTTGAGGAAAGATTTACAAGGAAAGGACCGAATGATCAAGGCGCAAAAGTTAAATTCGTAGAATGAATCAAGAACAAGCAAAAATTGAAATTGAGCGATTGATTTCCGAATTGAGTCGCCATAATGATTTATACTACATCGAGTCACAGCCAGAAATTTCTGATTTTGATTTCGACATAATGCTTAAAGAATTACAAAAACTAGAGGAAGATTTTCCTCAATTTGCATATGCTTATTCACCAACGAAGAGAGTCGGCGGAGATATTACAAGCAAATTTGATTCTGTAAAACATCGCTATCCAATGCTTTCATTATCAAATACGTATTCACGTGAAGAGATTGAAGATTGGTTGGTTCGTATTTCAAAATTGACAGATGAAAAATTAGAATTCGTTTGTGAATTGAAATACGATGGTGTAGCAATAGGAATTAGATATGAAAATGGGATCTTAACTCAGGCTGTTACTCGTGGTGATGGAACGCAAGGGGAAGATGTGACAATTAATGTCAAAACAATTTCAACGATACCACTGAGATTAAAGGGAGATTACCCTATTGATTTTGAGATTCGTGGAGAAATATTTTTTCCGCTGGCTAATTTTAAACGTTTAAACAACGAAAGAGAAGAGCTAGGGGAGCCGCTATTCGCTAATCCAAGAAATACTGCTTCAGGTACACTTAAAATGCACGATTCTAAAATTGTTGCTTCTAGGGGATTGGATTGTTTTCTGTATGGTGTTTATGGTGCTAGTTCGCAATCAGGTCATTTTGAAATGGTTCAGAAATCCGCTGAATGGGGTTTTAAAACTCCAAGTATTAAAGCGAATTATATAAAGAAAACTGACTCAATTGAAGAAATCATGAAATTCATTGAGTATTGGTCTGAAAAACGAAGTGATTTGCCTTTTGAAATTGATGGAGTTGTTCTAAAAGTGAACAATTATCATCAACAAGAGGAGTTAGGTTTTACTGCTAAATCACCTAGATGGGCAATTTCATATAAGTTTAAAGCAGAACGAGTTGAAACAATTCTTGAGTCAGTGACTTATCAAGTAGGTCGAACTGGGGCAATTACTCCAGTTGCAAATCTCTTTCCTGTTCAGCTTGGTGGAACTGTCGTTAAAAGGGCTTCGTTACATAATGCAGATCAGATTGAAAAACTAAAATTACATCAAGGAGATTCCGTTTTCGTTGAGAAAGGTGGAGAAATAATCCCGAAAATTGTTGGTGTTAATGACGTTATGAGAGCCAACGATGCGCCTGAAATTGAATTTATTAGTCATTGCCCTGTTTGTAATTCTGAATTAGTCAGAGCAGAGAATGAAGCGCAACATTATTGTTTAAATGAATTAAATTGTGCTCCTCAAATTAAAGGTAGAATTGAGCACTTTATAAGTCGTAAAGCACTTAATATTGATGGATTAGGGAGTGAAACGGTAAGTTTACTTGTTGATGAAGGTTTAATAAATAATGTTTCTGATTTATATCTTCTCACGTTCGACCAATTAATAAATCTTGAACGGATGGCAGATAAATCTGCAAATAATTTACTTCAGGGTCTTAACGATTCAAAACAAGTTCCATTTGAGCGTGTTTTGTTTGGCTTGGGAATTCGGTTTGTCGGTGAAACGGTAGCTAAGAAATTAGCTGGAGGTTTAAAAAATATTGAAAATTTGAGAGCAGCCAGTTACGATGAGCTTATTCAAATTGACGAAATCGGTGAGAAAATTGCAATTTCTATTCAAAATTATTTTAGTGTTGAGAAAAACAATGAAATTGTAAATGCTTTAATGAGTCATGGGTTGCAATTTGAAGTTATTGAGAGCGAACTTGCAACAAATATTTTAGAAGGAAAATCATTTGTAGTCTCAGGTGTTTTTGAATCATTTTCTAGAGACGAACTAAAGAATTTAATTAGTGAAAATGGTGGTAAAAACGTTGGGTCAATATCAAGCAAAACTTCGTTTGTGTTAGCTGGAGACAATATGGGGCCTTCAAAACTCAAAAAAGCGAATGATTTAAATGTGTCAATTATTTCTGAAGCTGATTTTAAAGAAATGTTAGGATTATGATCACAAAGGGCAGTGTATGGGACGTTTCAAAACGAATTTTGCTAGTGACTGATTTTTATAATCAAGATCAAGTTTTAGAGTATAGAGATGCAATTAAGTCGTTGGATTTAAATATCAATGATTGCGAACTATTGTTTTTTACGAACAAAGAAAATAATGGAATGACAAAGGAATTAGCTTCTGTGAATTATTTATGCAGCAAGGATCTTGGTTTTTTTGGGAAAATTAAAAATGAAGCATTTTTAAAATTGATGAAAAGAAGATTCGATTTAATGATCGTTATCGGTGAAATCGATAAACGATTTTTAAAAAAAATTGAGCGTTTCAAATTTGAATTTGGTGTTGGTGTAAATTCTCAAATTTCATTTATTAACATTAATTTAAAAATGAATTCAAAGGATCCTCTCGAATTAGTTAATTTTACAAAGAAAACATTACAAAAGATACAATAATGAAAAATACTTTTTTTGGTTCTGGTGTTGCATTGGTTACACCATTCAATAGTGATAATTCAATTGATTTTGATGGACTTAAAAAGTTGGTTCATTATCAAATTGAAAATGGAACAGATTTTTTAGTTGTTCAAGGAACAACAGGAGAGTCTCCTGCATTATCAAAATCAGAAAAATTAGAAGTTTTAAAGACTGTTCAAGAGGTGAATAATGGTCGTGTGAAAATTGTTTTTGGTGTTGGTGGAAATAATACGCTGGAAGTTGGTTCTTTTTTGAAAGAGTTACCAGCTGGAATTGATGGTGTTTTGTCAGTTTCACCTTATTACAATAAGCCAAGTCAAAAAGGAATAATTGAACATTTTAAATACCTAAGTGGATGCACTAATTTGCCAATTATCTTATATAATGTTCCTGGAAGAACGGGTTCCAATATGTCTGTTGAAACTACTTTAGAATTAGCTAAAATAGACAACATTGTTG
>Ga0102814_10002686_pt1 | contig 11974 bp, 10 predicted proteins | sample ColrivemetaGS741_FD_79112 | JGI IMG/M metagenome (GOLD analysis project Ga0102814, IMG submission 79112) | Estuarine microbial communities from the Columbia River estuary - Flood tide ETM metaG S.741 | ecosystem: Environmental > Aquatic > Marine > Intertidal zone > Estuary | place: USA... | reverse complement strand
TGGTCGCCAATTCTGTTTTCATCACCCAACGTATAGTTCACTTTGTGGCCGCTTAGGTCAGCAATCATATCAATGGATTCTAGCACAGATGCACTGTTTTCTTTTCCACCACCCAAATTATAAACTGCTCCAGCTACTTTTGGATTTTCAATATACGCTTCAAATGCTTTAACTACATCTTCAGAATGTATTTGATCTCTAACTTGCTTGCCTTTGTAACCAAAAATGGTATACGGACGACCTGTTACGGCTACTTTTACTAAGTAAGACAAAAATCCGTGCAATTCGACACCGCTATGTTGCGGGCCTGTTAAACAACCTCCTCTAAAACTTACTACGGGCATATTAAAGTATCTACCATACTCTTGAGCCATTAAATCTGCTGCTGCCTTGCTAGCTCCAAATAAACTGTGTTTACATTGGTCTATACGGCAATCTTCTGCTATTCCGTTAACGTATTTAGGGTCGTCATACTCCCATCGTCTGTCCAACTCCTTCATTTTTATTTCATTTGGAGCATCTCCATAAACCTTGTTGGTGCTCATATACACAAACGGAGAATCCATTGTATGCAATCTACTGGCTTCAAGCAAATTCATAGTGCCCACGGCGTTAGTATCAAAATCATCAAACGGAATTTTTGCCGCTAAATCGTGGCTTGGTTGTGCGGCACAATGGATTGTAGCATCTGGTTTTTCGTTTTTATATAAATCTAAAACTGCTTGTCTATCGCGAATATCAATATCGCGATGCGAGAAATTAATTGGTAAATCTTGCAATAATTTTAGGTTCCAAGAAGTATCTCCGCCATCTCCAAAAAAGTATTTACGCAAGTTGGAGTCAACCCCAATTACTTCATGTCCTTTTTTTCCAAAATATCTTACAGCCTCTGAGCCTATAAGTCCGCTACTGCCCGTTACAATTATTTTCATCTTGGTGCAAAAAACGTTGATTTTTTGCTGTAAACAAACACTAGGCCGTCAAATTAATAGCTTCTAAATAATGGTGTTAAAAAAACTTGATTTTCATTAACGCTGCAAAACTCATTTTTAACATTATTAAACCGTTTTTTATACGTCCTGTCATTTTAGTTTCACCATACACCCGTTCCATATAATGCACAGGCAGATCAATCAGTTTTAATTGCGTTTTCGCAGCTCCAAAAATTAGTTCGTAATCTCCCCATCTATCATCAACTCCCCATGTGCCGCGTAGTTTTTTAATCTTTTTAAAATCAGAGCGATATAGCACTTTGGTGCCACACAAGGTGTCTTTTATTTTGGTGTCTAAAATATAACTGAAAAACAGACTGAAAAACTTGTTACCCACCACGTTAAAGAAACGCATTGCCTCATCGTGCATAGGATAAAGTAATCGAGAACCATTAATAAACTCGCCGTAGCCTTTGCTTATAGCTTCATAAAAATACGGAAGTTCTTCTGGTATTACGGTTAAATCCGCATCCAAAATCATTAATACATCTTTCTCGGCCGCATCAAAACAGGTCCACACGTTATTGGCTTTATTAATTCCTGGAGAATGCACTAATCGAATGTTTTTCTCGGGATACTTTTTAGCCATTTCCAAAACCAACTCTGGAGTTCCGTCGGTAGATTTATCATCTCCGAAAATAATTTCTTGATCTTCTGCTATTTGTGGAATACGGTTAACTGCGTCTTCTATGTTTCCAGCTTCGTTTCTGCACGGCACAACGATTGAAAGGGATAGTTTTTGCTCAATAGGAACTACGCGAGCAACCGTTACATTCATCATACATAAATGCCTAAGTATAGGCAAACGAGCTAAAAATCGATTGAAAACATAGCTGATAACCGGAATATTAAACGGAATAAGAATAAACTTTTTGTGATACAACGTTTCATATCCGCTAAGCGTTAAAATATTGTCTATATCTCCTGGGGCTAGCCAGTTATGCATTTTTTGTGGCAACTTAAGTCGAAGTCTTTCGGCTAATTTTACCAAGCTATGCCAACCGTAGTTGTAATAAGTAAACACCACTCTGGTGCGGCTATGGCAATTTTTCTTTACCTGATCCAACACCGCTTTTATATCTACAATATCTTCTGGAGAGGAAACCACAATAGCATCAAAAGTGCCTTCTACATTTAATTCTTCACCTGTTTGGGTCATAAAATTGAGATGCGGATAGGTTCTTTTTGCTTGTTCTATTTGTTTAGAACTACTATCTACACCAACACCTTTTTTAGGTGATAGCCTATTTAAAACATAACCAATGCTGCAACGGATATTAAGTACGCTGCTGTCTTTGGGTACTATAAATTTTAAAGTTTTTAGGAGTTGTTTGTAATAATATGGATTTCGATTGATCCATTTTATTCGCTTTGCGGTAATATCGTCATTTTTTTTGCGAATACCTTCTCGCAGATTCTCCAAGTGAGTATGTTGTATCATGGCCTAATGAGGCAACGAAAATAAGGAAATATATAAACAGAGGGGGTTCTCTTATTTATGAGTGGAGATTTCTAGTTCTGAAATAATAAATTCCAGGTGTTTTTGCCACAAGATGTTACAAGCTTTGCAAATAAAACTGATTGGTCTCCAGAAAGTGTTTTGCTGCCATTTGCCCCAAAAAGTTCACATGAAAATGAGCTCTTTGTGTCGGTTTTTAGATTGTGTGTTTTGTTCATTACGCGTGTATTTATTTCTAAAACACGGTCTAACATTTTCACATAAAGTAGTTATTCGGAACAAACATACATTATTATCTTTTCCTTTCAAAGAAAGTTTGCAGCAGCAGTTTTGCATCTTCTTCTAATATCCCGTTGGTTACTAACACTTTTTCGCTTTTATTTAAAAAATTAGAAAAGCCGTGCTTTGGCTCTAGGCAACCTACTGTTACATTTTTAATGCGTGCGTTTTTTATAGCTCCATAGCACATTACACAAGGCTCTACCGTTACATAAATTTCGCACTCGTCTAAAAACTTAGAGTTTAGGTAAGTTGCAGCTGCAGTTATTGCCAACATTTCGGCATGTGCCGTTGGGTCGTTTAGTTTTTCTACTTGGTTATAGCCTTTTCCAATTATCTGATTATTGGCAACCACCACTGCACCAATGGGTACTTCGTCTTCGGCAAAAGCTTGTTCTGCCTGCCTAAGAGCTTGTTTCATAAAAAATTCGGGACCTAATTCCATACAAAAATGTAATTTTACGCCACCAAAAGTAAAGCAATGCCTATGTCTTTCGACAAAAAACTAGAACAACTTCGGTTACAACACACTATTTCCAACCTATTGTTTAAAGACAATGGGGTAAGCAGCCATTTCGACTATCACGTAAATTTAATGAGTGATGACGAAACCATTAAGCTAAACTTACTTACCTATAATCAAAAACACGACGAGTACATGCTTTTTCATACTGTGTTTGGCACGAGTTCGTTGGATTGTTTGCGAAAAATGGTGGAGTATATAAAAAGTAACAAAGCCGCCAGAGAAAACTCTTACACCATTACTTGGAAAAAAGGTGGGGAAGCGGATTGGCACAAATCTTACTTTGCCGCAGAAACCGAAGACGAAGCTAAAAGCAAATTTTTACACGAAAAAAATGTGGCTGATTACGAGTTTAGCATTGAGCTAAATCCGATGAGTTAAGTTTACCAAAATGGTTGCTTTGTAGATGTGTTTTTCGGCACAAATACATTTTTCCAAGGTAATAATTGCTATCAAATTCCATTTTTCCAAGGTAATAATGGAGTGTAAATGATAAAAATCCAAGGTGATGTGATTGCCTTGTTTCGTAAAACACTGACTATTTGAGTTTTAACAAAATCGGTTGTTTATTCCTCTACAATAATCTCTTTGGTGGTGTAGTGTGCTACCGAAAAATAGCCCAAACCGCCATTGCTGATGTTGTTATTTGGATTAGCTGGCGGCGGATCGAACGGTGTGCCCGAACGACCTAATTGGCTTTGTACATCGAACAAAAATTGCAAGTATGTGGGTGATAGGTTGTATTGTTCTAATCGAACGGTGTCGCCAGGCTCAACCAAAAACGGAAATGGACGAGGTAAGATATTTTGTGCTAACCCTTTTAACGGGTATTTTGGATCTATACTCGCATTGAGGTAAGAAACTGGACCAAATTCATCGTTTTCAGCGAGTATATTAAAGGTTTCTTGTAGCGTATCATTTTTGTAAAACTTCCATAAATAACTGTCTCCTTTGTAATCGTTTTCTTTTCCTTGTATAAAAATATAATATCCCGATTCTACAAAACCATTGGTACTTGGCAAGTAAAACGATAACATTAAGTCTATTGGAAAACCGTTGGCCAATTCTTCAGCCGCTGTGTACGTTTGGCCATTATATTTAACCGTGAGTGTGTAGGTTTCGCCTATTACACATTGCATAGAGTCTGTAGAAACGAACATTCCTGTATCGCTGTACACCAAATCTATACTAGAGCCATCTGTTGCAGAAATGTTTACCAACGCACTAGAAATATTGTCGGCCGAATCTTGGTCAAAATAGGGTTGCGAAAGGGTAAGTCTTACTTTCCACAAATCTTTTTTATTCGTAATTTGGCTTTCTATTACCAATTTAGGTTCGTCGCTCGGAAACTCCACCTCCACTATTTTTTCGCAAGCGGAAAAGCTAATCAAAGCAAATAAGAAATAAAATATGTTGCGTGTTTTCATCGTTTTCTTAAAATTCAAAGTTCCAAGTAATTGCAGGTATAATCTTAAATAGCGTAGTTTGAAAAGCTGCTGTGTTGCCAACAATAGCTGTTGGGTACTTATCTAAATCGCCTTCCGTTATTTGTCTGCCATACAATGCATACGGATTTTCGCGATTGTATAAATTATAAACTGAAAAATTCCAATTGCTCTTAAATCGCTTACCTGGTTTTTCTTTCGATTTTACAGTAAGTCCAAAATCTGCTCTATGGTAGGCTGGTATTCTATAATTGTTTCTTACCTCCCCATAATTTGGAACCCATTCTCCTTGATAATAGTACTTACCTGTTGGAGTGGTTAATGGTTGCCCGCTGCTAAACACAAAAGAAGCTGTAGCTAGCACACGTTGCGAAAATTTTTGAGTAAATACAAAAGATAAGTTGTGTCTTCTATCAAAATTGGCCACATAGGGATTGTTGCTGCTTATGCCATCAATTTGTCGCATTGTTTTAGCCCAAGTGTACGACAAAAATCCAGTTGATTTTCCTTCCATCTTTCCGACAAAAATTTCAGCTCCGTATGCCCAACCCTTGCCGAAAAGTAATTCGCCATCTAGGTTTTCGTTAAAAGCGATTTGGGCGTTATCTCGATAGTCAATTTGATTGGTCATCCATTTATAATACACTTCGGCAGAAGTTTCTAATCCGCCCCATTCAAAGTTTTTGAAAATTCCGCCAGCCACTTGGTCGGCTCGTTGTGGTTTTATGTTTGCATTGGCACTAAACCATTGGTCGGTGGGAAATGCAGAAGCTGTATTAGTAGCTTGTTGTATATATTGAAATGTGCGATTGTAAGACGCTTTTACTGCAGTTGTTGATGCTACATTGTAACTTACAGATGCTCGCGGTTCTATGCCCGCATAGGTGTTATAAACTTCACTTGTATTATAAACTGTTTTTATGGTTTGCGAAGCGATTGGTTCTAGTGTGTTTGGGTTTTTTGTATAGGTATATTCTGTTCCCCCAATGTTGCTAAAAGTAGAAAATCGTATACCGTATCTTACATTTAATCTTTCGTCAAACTTGTATTCGTGGTCTACATACCAACCCGTTTCCAACGCTTTACGCTTTTCTATTTGCAAAGGCTCAAACAAGGCTTTACTTTCTTCGTTTTGGGGGCTAAAATAGCCTGGATTAAATCGATGATAAGTTACTTGTGTGCCAAAATTCAGTTTGCTATTTTGACTAATAAAATTAGTCCAATCGGATTTTAAATAGATATCGTTTATAGCTTGATCTAATCCGAAATTGGCGTTTTCAGCAAACTTTACTTCAAAACCGTAATTAAAGTCACTATACACCAAACTTGTGTTTACAAAAAGTTTGTCATTTACTAGATGATTCCATCGCAAGGTAGCTGTGGCATTTCCCCAGTTTAGTGAAAACAACTCGCTTAACCCCAATACATCTCTGCCAAAATATCCGCTTACATACAATCTATCTTTATCGCTCACTTGGTAATTTGCTTTAAGATTTAGGTCGTAAAAATATAATTTACTGTTTCTAATGCTTGTGTCTGGTGCTAAAGGCAAAAATACATCTGCATAACTTCTTCGGCCTGCAATCATAAAACTACTTTTGTCTTTTACAATCGGGCCCTCTAATGTCAATCGGCTAGATATAGTTCCTATTCCTCCAATAGCAGCAAACTTTTTACTATTTCCATCACGCATTTTTATATCTACAATAGATGAAAGTCTACCACCATATTTTGCTGGAATACCCCCTTTGTATACTTCTAAGTCCTTTACTGCATCCCCATTAAAAACGCTAAAAAAGCCCAATAAATGAGATGCGTTGTAAACCGTAGCTTCGTCTAGTAAAATAAGATTCTGATCTTGAGAACCACCTCTTACGTTAAATCCAGAATTTCCTTCTCCAGCAGATTGTATGCCCGGCATAAGCGTTATGGTTTTTAAAACATCCACTTCTCCAAAAATTACGGGTATCTCCTTAATTCTAGCTGTTTCCATTTTTACCACACTTATTTGTTTGTTCTCTACCTTTCTTTCTATTGCCTTTGCAGAAACTACCGCCGTTTTAAGTTCGTTTGATGTAGATGCAAGTTCTACATTTATGGTTTTACTCTCTGTTAGGTCAATGATTTTTACCACATCCTCGTAACCCAAATACTTATAGGTAAGTGTGTAGTTGCCCGGTGCAAGCGAAAGCGAGTAAAAACCATACTCGTTTGTTGCTGCTCCTCCGCCTGTTTTTATAGTAACTGTGGCTCCTAACAGTGTCTCACCATTTGATGCATCCGTTATTCTACCACTTATGGTTACAGTTTGAGCTTGGCTGAAAATAATAATTGATGTCAGTATTAAACTGAAAATGAATTTCATAGATATAGATATACTTCCAAAGGTTCAAACGTACGACCCCATTTATTGTTTGATAAACTCAATCGTTCATTTTAACGTAAAATAAGACTAACTAGAAACTATTTTCATTGGCTTAAAACCACATATTTGCACCTCAAATGGTTTATATTCTTTTCGTTGTTGGATTTTTTGCCTTAATAAAAGGTGCTGATGTACTCGTGGTAGGATCTGCATCTATAGCCAGAAAGTTCAAGGTTTCTGACTTGGTAATTGGCTTAACCATAGTTTCTATGGGTACATCTATGCCTGAGCTAATTGTAAATATTTTAGCCAGTATTTCTGGTTCGGCAGATATAGCAATTGGCAACGTGGTGGGGTCTAATATTTCCAATATTTTATTAATACTTGGAGTTGCTGCTGTTATATACCCGCTAACCATAAAAAATAGTACAATTCTTTCGGAAATTCCATATTCTTTAATTGCACTGCTTATAGTTGCTTTTGCTGCCAATGCACCTATTTTTAATCCCGACTATGAGCTAATGATAAGCAGAGCTGACGGCTTTATTTTTATGCTGTTTTTTGGATTATTTATGGCATACATTATTAAACTTACTCGCGAAGGACGAGCAGAAATGATAGAAGAGGCTCCCGAGGAATTGTTGCCAATGGGAAAATCAGTGTTGTTTGTTATTTTGGGTATTGTAGGATTGTTTTTAGGTGGCAAATGGGTGGTAGACGGGGCCGTTGCAATGGCTTCTCATTTTGGCTTGTCCGAAAAATTAATTGGTTTAACCATAGTAGCCGTGGGTACCTCCTTACCAGAATTAGTAACTTCTGCTGTAGCCGCATATCGAAAAAACACAGATATAGCCATAGCCAATGTAATTGGTTCTAACATATTTAATTTACTTTGGGTGTTGGGCATTAGTGCTCTTATTAAACCTATGCCTTTCGATCCGGCAATAAATGCCGATTTTGTAGTACTTATACTCGCCACTTGCTTAATTATATTTAGTTTGATGACAGGTAGAGCCAAAAACCAAATAGGAAGACCTACGGGCATTTTCTTTTTAGCGTGCTATGCGGCATATATTGTATTTTTGGTTTGGAGGGGGTAGTTTCCTCTTCCTAATCTAAAAATGTTTTTTAATGAAAAACTGCTTTACTATTAAATAAATCTACTTTTGAGTGAAATGAACAAGGCAATTACGCTCTTTTTACTCTTTGTTGTAGGTTCTTCGTTTGCTCAAGATGTCGTTTTTTCTCAAAAAAGAGGAAATCTTGTTTATTTCAATCCTGCATTGGTGGGTACTGAAAGTTACCAAGCTATTAGTATAAACTACCAAAATCAATGGCCAAATGACAATTGGGAGTATATAACTTCCTCTTTAAATGCAAATTATAATTTGAAAAATAATTGGGGTTTTGGTTTGTCTTTGATGAATGATAAAGGACTAATACGAGCAAAAAGAAGTCTTCGAATAAATACAAATTACCAGAAAAACATAAATGAATTAACCTTAAAGTGTGGGCTAAACGTTGCTATTCTCCAAAACAAATTAGATTTTTCAAGAGCCAATTTTCTGGATCCTGGAGACCCCATACTTGACAACGAAACAAAGTCTACTATTGGTTTAGGGCTTGATTTGGGTGGTGCATTATATTTTAAAGGAATTTTTATAAATGCTGCTATTTTTCAACTCAATAGTCCGCAGCTTGTTTATGGTAACTTAGGTGATAAAATTCACCGCCGATTTAATGCAGGTGTAGGTTACAGTAAAAATCTAAGCGAATTAAACATTTCGGGTATGGTAAATTATTCTGCTCAAGGAAATTTAAAAGTTATTCAAGGTCAGATTGCTTCTACTTATAAGTTTTTACACGCCGGTTTTGGATTGAATAATGGCTTAGAAAAAGAGTCTTGGTATTCGGCTATGGCTGGTGTGCAGTTTCCGTATTTTGCTGTTTCCTATTCCACGCTATTTGACTTAAAACCTAGCCAAAGAACCGTTGCTGAAAATACCCATCAAATAACGGCTTCCTGGTATATAAAAGCCTTAAAAAAAGATGATAAACTGAGTGAATTTATACAGATAATTTTTTAAACCGTTTTTGTATAATAATCAACCTAAGGCTGAATGCATTGTTGTAAATTCGGTCATTTGTAGGAACACGCCTCAGAGGCGTGTTCCTACGGAGGCACGGACCTGCAAATCCGTTTTCTTACAAATCCATCGTTACTTTAAAAACAGTTTCGCCAACCGCTTTCAACGTGTTTTTGTCAATAGATTCCATATTGTCTTTGTGCGTATGCCAAAAGTCACCAAAACCTGTATTATTTCTCACGTCATAGTGAATAATATCTAAGGTAGGAATACCTAAAATAGTGTTTACAAATACGTGGTCGTCTGTTATGCTGCCGCCTTGGTAGTTTATAAAATATTTACCATGACCAAGACTAGAGGCCGTTTCCCAAACTTTTTGTACATACGGGCGAGCGTATTGCCAAGAATAAGCTTCTACAGCAAATACAGCGTCTTTAGGGCCGACCATATCGAGTAATATTCCAAACCTAGCTACATAGTTTTTCTTATGCGGATTTTTGGCCCAATACTGAGAACCTAAACACCATGTAGTTGGTTCGCCTCGGCGGTCGCCCATATCTTCTGCATCAAAAAATACAATATCTACACCTGCATCTGGGCTTTGTAATTGCAGTTGACGAGCTACTTCTAATAAAACACCCACACCACTTGCTCCATCATTTGCACCATCGGCTGGTACTGTTGGTCTTTCTTTGTCTTCATCGGCCTGCGGTCTGGTATCCCAATGTGCACACAGCAAAATTCGCTTGGTTTTTTCGGGGTGGATTACGCCAATTATGTTATTGATAACCACGTTTTTGCCTTTGTACGATTTTGCGTTGCCTATTTGTATAAAAGCCGTATCGCAATATGCCGCAAGTTTAGTTTGCAGATAATTAGCACACTGGCCATGCGACATACTGCCTGGAACTCTCGGCCCAAAATCTACCTGATCTTGCACAAACTGGTAGGCACTATCTGCATTAAAACTTACTGTAAATGTGGGTTTTGTAGGTTCGGTTGGTTTATCACCACCATTGCCTTTTACAGGTTCTTTGCAACCCATTGAAAATGCAACTACTGTTAAAACCGCTATTAAAAAATGCTTCTTGCTCATTAGCTTGTTTTATATGTGGTTCCCTCTTTTCCGTCCATTATTTCGATTCCTGCTGCGTTTAGCTCATCGCGAATTTTATCGGCCGTAGCCCAATCTTTGTTTTCCTTGGCTTGCTTACGTAAATCAATTACCATTTGCATAACGGAATCCAACCTATCGTTATTCCCTTCTTCTTCTGGTTTTAAGCCCAATATGTCGAAAACAAATACGGAAAATGTCGTAGCAAGAACTTCTTTATCTTCTGCACTAATGTTCATTTTCTTAGCATCAATTTCATTAATCCATTTCGCTGCTTCAAACAAAGTAGCCGCCACTTGCGGTGTTGCTATGTCTTCGTTCATGGCTTCGTAAAGCTTTTGTTTCCAACTGTTTACATCCATTTCGCTAGAGGCAGATGTAGATAACCCTCCTACTTTAGCAGCAGCATTCATTAGTCGTTTATACCCTTTTTCTGCGGCTAGTAATGCCTCATTGCTGAAATCTAACGTACTTCTATAATGGGCTTGTAGTAAGAAAAAACGCAAAGTCATTGGGCTGTACGCTTGTTCTAGCAAATGATGATTTCCAGTAAATAATTCTTCAATTAACACGCCATTATTCAAGCTTTTAGCCATTTTTTGACCGTTAATTGTTATCATATTATTGTGTATCCAATACTTGGCTGGTGTGGTATGGTTGCACGCTTTGCTTAGTGCTATTTCACTTTCGTGATGCGGGAAGAGCAAGTCCATTCCACCTGCATGTATATCAAACTGTTCGCCTAAGTATTTAGCACTCATTGCCGAACATTCTATATGCCAACCTGGAAAACCTTCACTCCACGGACTATTCCATTTCATTATATGTTCTGGAGATGCTTTTTTCCAAAGAGCAAAATCATTTAGGCTGCGTTTTTCTTCTTGCCCTTCCAAACTTCTTCGCTCCTCTCCCGCTCCTGCAATTAAGTCTTCTAATTTTCTGCCGCTTAATTCGCCATAGTCGTTTGTTTCTGCATATTTCAGTATATCAAAATAAACGGAGCCATTGCTTTCATAGGCAAACCCATTCTTAACAATTTCTTCAATCATCTCTATCTGCTCCATAATGTGTCCACTTGCTCTAGGTTCTATACTAGGCGGCAACACATTCATTTTTTGCAAAGCTGCATGGTAAGCATTGGTGTATTTCTGCACCACTTCCATAGGTTCAATTTTGTCTAGCTTGGCTATTCGCCCAATTTTATCTTCCCCTTCGTCTGCATCATTTAACAAATGGCCCACGTCTGTAATATTCCGCACATAGCGAACTTTATGCTCGGTATGCATTAAATAACGAAACAATACATCCATAAGAACCGCACCTCTACTGTGCCCCAAGTGGGGGTCGCCATACACCGTAGGTCCGCATAAATACATGCCAACAAATGGCGGATTTATGGGTTTAAACTCTTCGGTTTGCTTGGTAAGTGTGTTGTATAATTTTAGTCTTGATGACATAGCCTACAAATATACGGAGCGGTTGGAGAAACGTAATAAACTTATTAAATAAGAGGTCAATTGTTTTTCATTCATTTCTCAACCTATCCAACTCTTTTTAAATTGATAGGAGATAATACTTGTTTTTAGCCTTATTACTTTATATCTTTTTCTGTTTTAATTCCAATTGCAAAACAATCCCTGTCGCCTCTCTGCTATTTCCTTTAAATCATTCCTCACTGATTTAAGCCACTTTATTTGAACCAGGCTTTCA
>Ga0102814_10002685_pt1 | contig 11978 bp, 9 predicted proteins | sample ColrivemetaGS741_FD_79112 | JGI IMG/M metagenome (GOLD analysis project Ga0102814, IMG submission 79112) | Estuarine microbial communities from the Columbia River estuary - Flood tide ETM metaG S.741 | ecosystem: Environmental > Aquatic > Marine > Intertidal zone > Estuary | place: USA: Columbia... | reverse complement strand
TTTTACAGCAATCAATGGTGGATCAACGCCGCTTATCGGAACAATTACTGTAACACCACAATATGCTAATGCGGGTCTTACCTGTAACGGTAATCAGCAACTATTCCAGATTACAGTGAATCCTACTCCAATTGTGAATGATCCACCAGATCTTGTGGTTTGTAATAATTCAATTGTTGGTGCTGTCAATTTCACAGGAACGGGCACGATTTATCAATGGACAAATTCAACACCTGCTATTGGTCTTGGTTCTTCAGGATCAAATAACATCCCTTCCTTCAACGCTGTTAATCCTTCCAATACACTTCAGGAAATAGCAACAATTTCCGTAACTGCCTTCTATGATCAGGCAGGAGTAAGTTGTCAGGGAACAACGCAAAACTTCACAATTACTGTAAATCCAACAACAATTCTCAATGACCCTGCCGACCAGATTGTATGTAACGGATTACAAACAAGCGCCGTTAATTTTACAGGAACTGGCACATCATATCAATGGGTAAATGACCTTAGCAGTATCGGATTATCTGCATCGGGAACGGGGAATATACCTTCCTTCACTTCTTTGAATAACGGCAGTGTTGCAGTCTCAGCGAATGTTTCGGTGACACCATTATTCACGAGTATTGATGGTACAGTTTGTCCAGGAACCCCACAAACATTTACATACACAATCAATCCTTCACCTACAGCGGCACCTATTGCTGACTTCTCGGTGTGTAACAATACTACATTGAATGTGTCGTTAACTGCCAATATAAATTCAACTTTCGTTTGGTTTGCGGAACCCAATCCAAATGTTACGGGTGATGTTAATATTCCTCAACCATCTGCTACAGTTACGAATACTTTGACAAACCAATCGACTGGTATGCAGGATGTCATATATCATGTGATTCCTACTTCAGTGCCTGAAGGTTGCTTAGGTGCTGAAATTACATTTGTAGTAGAAATTGTGCCAGATGTAGAGGTTATTTCACCATTGAATTATGAAATTTGTAGTGGTGGGTTTGTTAATGCTTTGCTTCAATCAAATGTTCCAGCCAATTACACCTGGATCGCGACGGATAATCCGAATGTAACAGGCGAAAGTACTATTAGTCAATCAGGATCATTCATTAATGACCAGCTTGTAAATAATACGACGGTACCTCAAATTGTGATATATACCGTTTTCCCTACTTCAGTTACAGGCTCATGCCCGGGGAGCATAAGAGTTATCTCTGTATTAGTAAGACCACCATTAACACTTCTAAATCCTGACCTTGCGGAGATCTGTAGCGGAGAAAGTCCAAATCTCCAGCTTCAAGCAAATGTAGATGCATCCTTTAATTGGTTCGCGTTCGAAAACCCAAATACTTCAGGTGAAAGTACAAATGTTCAAACGTCTGATATAATTGATGATGTATTGGTAAATCCTACTGCCCAACCCCAAGTAGTTAATTATTCTGTAGTGGCGAGTTCCACATTAAATGGTTGTGTAAGTCCCGTATTTACAATAAATGTTATTGTTAATCCTTTGCCTCAACTTTTAAATTTAGAATCCGCAATTTGCTCGGGTGAAAATACTTCTATTCAGTTGATCTCAAATTTGCCATCTCAGTTTACATGGTTTGCACAAAATGCACCATTAATTAATGGTGAAACTCAACAAGTTCAGAATAGTAATTCAATAAATGATGTTTTGATCAACACTACTAATTCGCCACAAACCGTCTATTACTCTATTACTATAACTGAATCCGCGACTGGATGCGTTGGTCCAGCAACAATTCTTCCCTTAGTAGTGAATCCTTTACCAATCATACAGTTCTCAACGAATGACCAAGTCTTGTGCAGTCTTTCACCTGTAGTTTTTGTAAATAATTCTGATCCTTCATTTGATTACGATTGGCAATTCGGAGATGGAAGCGGATCACAGGTGTTTGAGCCAGAGCATATTTACGGTGCAATTGGCAGTTATAATGTGACTTTGACAGGAACCAATCCTTTTACAGGCTGTGTTAATTCCGCCTCGAATCAGATAACACTTGAAGATTCACCTCCAATTGGATTTGTTGCCTCTGATGTGGCAGGGTGTGTTGTCTTTGATGTTACCTTCATAGATACAGTGGGATTAGTTGGCTCAACATTGACATGGAATTTTGGAGATGGTGAGACTTCAAATCAGCCTGGGGCGGTTGATCACCAATACAATCAAGGAGGATGTTATGATGTTACTCTTACCGTGACTAGTCAAAATGGTTGTGTTTCGAGTTTAACCCAAAGTGATCTCGTATGCGCATTTGAACAGCCTTTTGCAGATTTTGTGATTGTTTCCGATACTATGCCTGTTAATGATCCCGTTTTTGAATTCATTAATACTTCATTGAACGGCTATACTTATCTATGGTATTTTGGAGATGGATCTACAAGTGTATCAGAAAACCCAATACATACTTATCCTGAAGAGCCGGGATCATACGTTGTTACTATGTATGCTTTTAATGAAGTAGGCTGCTACGACTCTACATTTAATACGGTTGTGATTTTTGAAGAGCTTCTATTTTATGTGCCAAATTCATTCACGCCTAATGATGATGGGACCAATGATATATTCCTTCCTGTAATGACCTCAGGATTCGACAGAGATTCATACTCATTGTCCATTTTCAACCGTTGGGGCGAAGAGATATTTTACACCAATGATCCTAATGAGGGCTGGGATGGAAGTTATTTCGGAACTGAGTCTCAAATAGGAGTTTACACTTGGAAAATAATATTCGGAGGACTTCAGAACGAAGATGAAATAGAATATGTGGGTCATGTTACTTTAGTGAAATAATTCACGAAGTACTATCCTGACTTTCAACTGTAAAATTTTGTTTTTTCGAGAGAAAAGCTAATTTTTTCTCAAATTAAGGATTTGTTGTGTTTTGAACTGTTACTGACTTATCCTCAATTTTGAATTTTCTCTCGATTGTATTTCCCTTTGAATCAGAAATTCTCACCAAATAATCACCTGGTAATAGTTTTTCTACTTTTGTTTTGGTAGATCCATTTGACCACAGAACATAATATGGAGCCACGCCCCCTGTAATAGTGAGAGCTGCGGTTCCATAAGAATTAGTTTCTCCGGCATCAGATTTATTCATAGAAACTCTGATGTCACTTTGCGCAATGGCAGCATTAAGAGCAAAGAAAAGCGAAATAGATAAAAGGAATTTTGTTTTCATTTTTAAATCTTTTCTCCAAAGAAAATGGAACAAAATTACAGTCTCTCATCTTAGACTTATTCATATCCAGTAAATACAAGAAAAGACGAACATTGAACTACGTATAAACTTGTAATTACCTTTCGAATTCAATTAGTTGTAATTGAAATCTACATTTAGATGAATAAAAAATCGAAACTGGCCTATAGTATTTTCTTCCTGTCAAATTCATGTCCGCAATCATTGCACTTGTAGATCCTCTTGAAATGCAATGGGAAAACATAAAACAAAAAGGAGATGATTGCTGCTACAATGCCTTTGGCATCCTTCATACTGGTATAGTCGCTATTTAAGGAAGTTGATCCACATTTAGCACAGGTAATTAGATTTCCTTCATTATCCGTAAATGGTTGGGCCTCTATTGATCGAAGAATCTCCAATGCTTGATTAAGGTCTTCTTTTTTGACTTTAAGTTTGATCCCTCCGACCGCATTTGAATACAATGGATTTACACTAACAATGAATTCATCATGGATAAAGCATTCTACACCATCGCTTTCCAACCTGTTTTTGTAGATATGAGCTTCCGGAGCCGAGTCAAATGTTTTTATTATTACAAGTTCAATCATTACTGGTCAGTACTTTAATCCTGAATTTAATCATTTCACTGATCAAATCAAGTGGTAGTGGCTGTTTATTTAGGAACTGCACTGAACCTTTACCTTGTTTATAGGGTTTCAATTGATCTTTAAAGTAAGCATGAGTGTTAGGAGTTGCATAAAGTCCTATTTGGTTTTTATACGCGGCAAAATAGATCAAAGGTTTTTTATTGAGCTTATAGGAGGGCATCGAATAAGAAAAACCTTCAAGTGCATCTGGAGCCAATTGCTTGACAAGCTTCCTGATCTCGACTAACCGAATTCTTGTTTCATCATCAAATTGATCAATGTATTCCTCAACTGGATCGTTCATTCTTTAAAATTCTTTTCTAGTTTCTTACGATTCGGATAGGCTCAGCAATTCCTTCAATTTTAATCAAGTAAATTCCTTTCCTGCACTTGATCATTGAAACATGGGTCATTTTTTCTGAAAGTGTTCCCGATATGATCATCTTCCCCTGAATATCATAGATGATATAATCACGAATGATCATGTCATCTTGTTTAATAGTGATCGTCTCGTTAGTCGGGTTTGGAAAGATCAGGATATTGGTAGTTGGTTGAATGAATTCATTTATTGAAGCTACAGCAGGAAATCCTTCATAGATCGTATGCCAGGTTTCATTGGTAATGATTGGGTCATTAAAATCGAAATAAATGTCAGCATGATTCATGATATGCATTCCAGGAGTTAACCCTGGAACTTGTTCAACGTGATACGTTACAAAACCATGACTTTCAGGTTCATCTCCGGTGATGGTTACACCTGCGTCAATACAAAATGTTTCTCCGACAAGTACATTCAAATTGATGGTGGCAGAAGAAGAATAGGTCGAGGTGCAATTTCCACAGTTTTGACTGAATACAGAGAAGACAGAAAATAGTGTCAGAAGGGCGATCAGTTGTTTCATGGTTTTATCTTAAAGCACAGTTCTTTGCAAATCTTGTGCAATTTTTTTCATTATTGATTGAAGTACTTATGCGACCCGTCGCAATTAGGCATTCTCTTGGAATGTCCACAAATGCAGTCATTCATTCCTTTACCCTTAAGGATCCTCGGAATGTATTTTTCAATTCGAGCTTCTCTCGTTTTTGACTGTTTTGCTTCTTCAAAAAACATTAAGTAGGCTCGCTTCCTGCCAGGAGTTAATGATTCAAATGCATTTTTTAAGAGTGGATCCAGATCCATCTTAGACGTTAATTCTTCTGGAATTTGGGGTTTATTGTTTTGATCTTTTTCAACCTTTAATCCTGCTTTTTCAATTTCTATTGCTTCGAAAATCGTGGTTTTTATGAGATGGCGAAGTTCTAAAATTTCCTCTAAAGATTGAAATTTGAACATTTTCACAGATTGAGAATTCACTCCTGGACTTACCATCAATTGCTCGGCATCATTAAGTAAAACACCTTTGAAAAATGCGAGGCTGCAGAATTCTTTAAATGACCCTAGGATGCAAACATTTGCGGTTCCGTGCAGATAACAGGGTTGTCTCCATTTGAATTCTTCGGAGAGACCACACTCAAGAAGGATTTCCTGAAGTAGTAACAGTTCCTTCGACCATTTTTTGGAATTGCGGATATGCTCGTCTACTAATGGGTTCATTGATTAGATCATTTTGACATTTTTCACGCACTAAATTATAAGATATACGCCTAAACATGAAAAATTTGTTTTCTCCTTATTTACTATCTTCACCTGATGATCTATTTCATATTAAAGCAATTAATCAATTATTCCATTAGAGCATTCTTCAGACAGTTTGTAATACTTGGTAAAAAGAACATTCCGAAAAATAGTCCTGCCATATTTGTGGCTAATCACCCAAGTGCACTTATAGATCCATTGGTGGTAGGCTTGTCTATTGATGCAAGAATCTATTTTCTGGCGGGTGAAAACTGGTTTGGTAAAGGTTTCCAGTCTTATCTCTTTAAAGAACATTTTAATATGATCCCGGTTCATCGTCCTTGGTTATCAAATGGTAAACCTGCGAGTAATGTAGAGATGTTTAGGGAATGTTACAAGAGTTTATCACAAGGTAAATCAATACTTATTTTTCCTGAAGCAAGTAGTGAAACGGTCTCACGGATCAGAGAGTTAAAAACGGGAGCAATAAGGATTAAGGAAGGATTTGAAGAATACATGAAACACGAAGCTACGGTTCCAATCATTCCAGTTGGGATCAATTATTCTAATCCACATGAATTTCAAAGTAGAGTTGTTGTGAATTTCGGTACTCCTGTTGATTTTTCTGGAGATTTTTCTGGATTAGAACCTACGGATGTTCTGCGAGCGAAAGCTGAAAAAATGCAGAAAGAAATGGAGAACTTGATCATTAATATCAGCAATGACGCAAATCAAGATCTGGTAAGGTACATTAATCGTCTTTTCATCAATGTGTTTAAGGTTGAGGAGGGAATATCTTCAAAGGATGAAGAAGCTCTTTTTTCGTATGCTCAAGGGGTAGCCAATGCAATAGAATATTATGAAAAGAATGATCAAGATAGCTTTTCGAAAATGTCAGGTCGAATTAAAGCATATTTTGAGGATCTTAAGTCGATTGGAGCGACAGACGATCAGATCAATAGATCCAGTAGGATTAAATTTTCAATTTATCGGATTCTTCTTCTGTCAATTGGTGCTCCGATAGCGTTTTTGTCCCTTTTGTTCTTCTATGTTCCTTTTGGACTTTCAAAGGGGATTTATATGAAAGAACTGAAGCCAATGATCGAAAAAGGGAAGACCTTTGATGATGCTTTCACTGCTTCGATGATCTTTGCAACAGGATTGGTCATTTTTATGATCTGGAATTTATTGCTGTTCTCAGGACTTGGACTCTTGACTGGGAAATGGCTCTTAGCTCTTGGTTCGATGTTTTTGGGATATCCTCTCTTTAGGTTTGGATTATATTACTCTAAACATGTTATTTTTCAGATTCAATACCTTAAAGCAAAACGTCTCAAAAAAGAACATTCAACGGAATTTGAGAGATTATCTCTTGAGCGAGAAGACATAATCAAAGAGCTGAAAAAATTCAAAGAAGGATATATTCGGACAAAAGAGAATTAACCCAATATAGTCTGAGAATAATACTTTTTACTTGATTGTCGGCATTAAGAGATATTCAAGTTCTGCCTGTATAGTTCTGCATAGGTTTTCAGATTGAATATTTTGAATACCGATCTGAAGCCAATAGTTTTCCCTTGAGTTGATCATAAAAACAGAACTTTCGCCCAATTCAAAAAGAGTTCGCTCTGCCTCGAAAAGTGAAAAGCTACTTGATAACATATCTTTTGTCATTTCAAATTGCTCAAGATTCATGTAGTAGTCATTTACTACTGAGTTTAGGTTGTATGTCAGCTTTGCTGTTTCTGTTTTGAACTTCACTTCCTGTTCCTGCAGTTTCAAGTTAGCAAGTTGTACTTCACCTCTCTCTTTACGCAGGAATAGAGGATAAGCAAAAGTTGCTCCCCACGTATAGTTAGAACTAGAGTAGGATGGAAGAGGATTTCCATTAACCGGTTCACTGATCGCATTGTATTTTAAGGTGACTTGAGGTTTTAGTTGTTCCCGTTTTAATTTGAGATCGACTTCAAGTTGATCGAGCATTAATCGATTCATCGAAAGGAAGGGATGGTCCTGGATTAGAGAGTCCAAAGATAAAGGTAAAAGCAAATCCTTTTTTTCTGAAGCGATTTCAGGAATTGCATTGTTCAATTCAAGAGGGATCATCCCTTCGTCCCACAAATACATCTCCATTTTTTGAATGGAATTTTTATATTTTGTTGTGGCTTTGATTAGGGATATCTTTCTGTTCTGCACTAACAATGACGCTTCAACTGTATCAATCAATGGCCTGTCGCCAAATTCAGCGGCCCCTTTGGTCGCTTCTAATCTAGTTACAGCATTTTGAAGAGCAGTTTGATAGATGTTCATTTCCTGATAGGAACGATACCAATCCCAATATGCGATCGATGCATCCCTTTTCAATTCATTCAACAAAATTTGATTTTCAATTATTGTACTTTGCTGATAAAGCTTGGCTTTCTCCAATTCTGCTCTTCGCTGATCAATGATGAGACCATTTCCAAGTTCCATTCTGACTCCTGCGTACCAAAGTCCCGCATCGGGTACTCTGTTCTCCGGATTCAAATACGATCCTTCGTTGATCTCGTATCCAGATTCCAGAGAGATACCAAACCAGGTCGGCACTTTTAAGGCTCCATTTAAACGACTATAGTATTGAGTGCCATCAAAGTATTTTTGGTTTGCATTTCCCATTAATTTGGGGTCAAAGGCACCTCGTGATTTTCGAATCGTAGATTCTCCTTTTTCAAGCACGATTGCAGCCTGATAAGCATATGGATGGTTTTCAAGCACTTGTTTGATAAACTGGTCATAGGTAAGTACCTGAGTACTGTCCTGAGCAACAATTCCTCTGATAAGAAATAAGACCGAGAAAATAACTGCTGTTAATTTCATTTTGATTTTGTTTTTTCCTTGGGTTCTACTTCATAAAACTCAGGAGGGAATCCATTGATCTTTCGCCAAAGTTCATAATAAACAGGTACATCATTGAGTAAGATCATCGCTTTGGTTCCACCACCGACTCTCAAGTCTTTCGGCCATTTATGATCACTGGTATGATCGGGTTTAACTAGTACACGGTATTTACCATTTGGACTGATGAACTGATCCATTCCATAGATCTCTCCACCATACGTACCGTAGCTTGCACCTGGCCATCCTGAGAATACAATTGCTGGCCATCCATCAAACTGTAATCGTACGTGTTCTCCAATATTCATTAAAGGCATGTCTATTGGATCTACATAGATTGCCACCGCAAGATCATATGTTTTAGGCATAAAGCTCAGGATAGGCGCTCCCTCTTTAACAGTTTCTCCGATACCTTGAACCATAACTTTTGTCACGTATCCGTCCTGAGGTGCTTTGATCACGTAATATCCTTGTCTGACCTGATAGTTGGAATACTGATTCTCAAGTTTATTTATCGTTGTTTCAGTTTCAAATTTATTGGTCTCAGTGGAGAATTTGTCTGATAAGATCTTTGAGTAATCTGACTCAAATTTCGCATTGATATTGTTTAGTTCGATCTGCAAGTTGAGTAATTCATTCTTGTCGCTTTCCCACTGGTTGTAAGCCGCGAGCTCCTTCGATGCTGCCTGTTGCGCTTTTGTTCTTCTTCCTTCAAGGTCCGCAAGTGATTTAAGACCTTTACGGTGCAAGCTATCCATACGCTCATATTGATATTGAGCAATACTTTGATCCAGTTTTGCCGCTTCGAAAGCGATGCTGTCGTTTTGTATTTTCAATCGAAGCTGACGAACTTTAACCTTGATCTTATTGCTTTCAAAATTTCGAATATCGATGAGTGCCTCAAGCTGTGAATTCTGTGCTTCCAGTTTACCTGCGTAGGAATCTACGGATCTCTTCTTTAAGTCAAGCTGATTTTGAGTCCTTTTCAAGAGGTCGACGTCAAAATAAGCATCTTTGATCTCAGAAATAATTGCAATGGTGTCTCCCTTTTTAACAAGATCACCTTCCTTAACTCTCCATTCGTCAATTCGACCTGAAATAATAGATTGGATCTCTTGCGGTCGTTGATCTGGATTGAGCGTTGTAAGAGAGCCTGAAGTCCTGACGTTTTGCGTCCAGGGAAGGATAAGAATAATCAGGATTATGATCATGCTCCAGATGATGATCCGCTGTATGATCTTACCTGATTTTTTTGATTCGACAGCTCGAAGTACTTTATGAGCTTTAATGTCGATCCTTGACGCAACGCTGTTATTTGAAATATTAAGCATGACTATTAATTTTTTGATTTGATCTCACCATTTGACATTTCTATTCGCTGATCGATCATTTCTAATAAGTCTATTGGTTGAGAGCTTGACATGATGATCGTCCATGGATATTGTTTGTCTAGAAGAGCGCTTAAAATGCGCTTGCGATCTTCAGTTGAAAAGACAGAAAAACTGTTTTCTAGTAACAATAATTTAGGTTTGTCTGCTATAGCTCGTGCGATAAGTAATTTGGCAACCGTACTCTTCGAAAATTGCTTCCCATGTGGCAAGATGACCATATCATAACCATTTGGTAAGGATCCTATCAATCCCTTCAAACCAGCAATTTCAATCGCCCATCGTACATTTTCGGGTGTTGCTCCTTCTCTCCCCAGCGCGATATTTTCAAAGAGTGTACCCTCAAACAGTGACTCATCTCTTAAATAACCACCAATATAACTGCGTAATTGTTCGAAATTGTAATTGTTTAGCGGAATACCTTCTATTAATACTGAACCTGATACAGGAGTCAATAGTCCACTGATCAGATAAAGTAAGGTCGATTTACCACTGTCGTTATTACCCGTCACTAATACTCTTTCACCTGCCGCAATTTTGAAAGAAACCTTGTTAATTGCCATCTTATGTTCTTGTGGGTACTGATAAGAGAGCTGCTCGATATCCAGATTTACTCCACCAGATGCAACATTGAGAGAAATACCTCCTTCTCTTTCAAGTTCAAGATCAGTTACTTGCCCCAGCTTCTCCAAAGCTGTTAAAACATCATAGATCGTTTCAAAGCTAAGGATCACTTTTTCTACAGAGTTTACAACAAGTAGAATCACGATCTCAGCTGCTACGAATTGACCAATATTCATTTGCTGTTCGATGACAAGCAATCCACCGATCAATAAAAGTCCTACGGCTACAAGAACTTTAAAGACTACCATCAGGGTATATTGCCATTTTAGAACCATGAAATGATTTTCTCTGGCGTCAATGTAGTCTTCGACATGGTCGTCCGTATGATCCATTGTAATATCTGTCTTTCCTGCCAGTTTAAAAGTAGTGTTGGAACGAGCGATCTCTTCTAACCAATGCGCAACTTGATATTTGTGTTTTGATTCTCTAAGGCTGGTTGTCATTCCGCGCTTCATTGTGTATCTGAATATGGCAATGATCATTATCACGAGCAGAAGACTGAATACGATAAAGAACGGATGATATAACGATAGCAGTACCAATCCGAAAACTACTTGTATGCTGGCAGCAGAGAAATCGATTAGGATCTTTGTTATTCCTTTTTGAACCGAAATGACATCGAAGAATCGATTCATTAATTCAGGGGCATATTGTTTAAATAATTGCTCCAGTCTAATTCTTGGAATTCTGTAGGTAAACTCAAATGCAGCACGAGTGAAGATCTTTTGCTGAAGATTTTCTGTGATTCTGAGCTGATTGATCTGCAAGATCCCACTTAAAGCAATAGCACCTGCTACTAAAACTGTAAGAACGATCCATGAAGTACTAACGGCACCACCTTGGATCAGATTGATGATCGCCTGAATCCCAATTGGTAATGCGAGGTTTAATAACCCAATGATCACCGCATAGATATATAAGTTCCGTATTTCTTGCCCATCTGGTTTTAGTAATAACCAGAAGCGTTTTATTGGACTTAATTTTTCGTTTTCCATAGTTTAATTTACTATTAATGGCAGACTCCTTTGTTAAGACAATTGATCAATGATATTGTGCGTTTATTTTTCAATTCTTAATTGTCGATTTGCGAGTTGAATGTAAAATGAAGTAACTGCATCTTCATTTTCAATCTGATCCGTAAGTCGAGGTAAGTGATCGGCAAAAAAACGCTGATGATGAGCTCCTTCAATAATCGTTGATACGAGCATGTGCGGATATTTAAACTTGGGACTAATTTCCAAGATAATGTCTGCTACACGTTGTACGAGAGATTTGTAAACCTGATAAAAACCTGACGCATTGTTTTCATCGACAGACTTACACATGTATACTTTCGATGACTCTGTGATAACAATTTGATGAAGTTTCACTTCGTTGATCCTGCTGAAGTTTTGATCTTCTTTGATTTCTTCAGTCAAACATTTAATGGCGTTCTCAAGTCTGATTTTAGGATCAGGAATATTTAAAGTCCCGATAATAATCCTGTATTCTAACCAGTTCCAATACCATTGGGTGAGATAGGATAGTAGATGTTGCTTGCTCTCAAAGTATCGATAGACGGATGCCTCTGTAGAATTAATCTTTTGGGCTAATTTTTTAAAAGTGAAGTTTTCAA
>Ga0102814_10002682_pt1 | contig 11983 bp, 12 predicted proteins | sample ColrivemetaGS741_FD_79112 | JGI IMG/M metagenome (GOLD analysis project Ga0102814, IMG submission 79112) | Estuarine microbial communities from the Columbia River estuary - Flood tide ETM metaG S.741 | ecosystem: Environmental > Aquatic > Marine > Intertidal zone > Estuary | place: USA... | reverse complement strand
TGTCAGATGCGGAAAGATTTGGGTCTATATTAATATCACTGATAGCATCTGGAAGACTATTCAAGTTTCTCAATACTCGAAGGTAATCAAAAGCAGGATTATTAGAGAGAATATTTTTTACCTCACCATCTAGACTAGCAATTCCTGCAATTGTGACATCTCTAACTCTTTGGTCAGCAGATTCTAGTTGTGCAAGATATTGTCTTACAGTATCTAAATGTAAAGTATCTTCCACAAACCCCTGAATGAATGATACCCCAACCGCAGTGAGGTCTTCACTCATATCACGAAGGAATGCACCAAACATCGACCCACCACTTTGAGTAAAATTCCCAGAAGTCACAATAAGACCATTTGCACCTATTACATTATTGGTGAAACCATTAAACACTTGTCCATCAGAAAGAAGATTTGTATCAAAATTTACTCCTGTCGATGTTGTTACAGTATTTGCTAATGCAGACCCAGAATTTATATCACTAACATCAAATTGTCCAGCAAAATCAGAAGTTACGTTTGTTAGTTCTGTTGTCATATTATCAAAAGCAGTTTCTGCTCCACCTACTACAGTTTCTATTCCCTCAGTAAAAAAAGTTTCAACCTGTTCCAATGCTGTTTCAGCTTGGTCTATTAGACCATTTATGCCTGTTGCATTTAATACAGAATTTCCAAAGTTTCTCGCTCTTCCTGCAAGTCTACCCATAGGACTTGCGGCATCTGCAAATTGTCCTACTGCACCAACAGCACCAACAACCCTTAAAAGTGTTCCAAAGAAACCTCCTGAAGGTGCTCCAAATACTGCAGGTAATGCATCTAAAAACTTTGCGGCAGATTCTCTCTCCTCGTTCAAGTCTTCTACAGCTTTTTCAAGGGAGACCTGAACTGCTTCGGGTGAACCTGACCCAAAACTTAATACGTTTGGAATTTGTATATTATCTATAAAATCCCCTGTCAAAATACAAACACCATTTCCACCTTCATCATTTACTAAACTCTTAACGATACCCGCATATGTTTTCCCCGCATCATTATCACCAACATTAGTCTTTTTATTAATATTGATAGTCTCTATAGATTCTTGTATTTTTTTATCATCACTTCTCATTATGTCTACAGGAAAATTTTTATTTTTTATAGTTACATTATCAAAACCTTCAAGATGAATATCGTCGGGGGTATCGATAGAGTATTCTATTTTATCGTTTTCTTCTAGAGTGTCTGTAAGTTTAGTTATCGTTATATTAGGCTCGATAAATTCTTTTAACTTTCTCTTTCGTTTCAACTCTTCGTATATTTGTACTCTAGTAATAGCCACCTAATACTCCTCTGGGTCTGAAGTAAGTAAGTTATCTAATTCTTCCTTGGACAACTTCATATAATCTTTAGCAAATATGTATATCGAACCTTTATCTTTATATAAAGATTCAGAACTCTTTACTTCATTTTGAACACCTTTATAATTGGTATTTAATTCATATAAAATAAATTCAAGTTGTGTTGTAAATAATCTATACCTACTTGAAAATTTCTTTAATTTGGTAAATCGTTCATTCTTCCAACTTGCTAAACCAAATCCACCTGTTTTTGGGTTACTTCCTCTGAATCCAGAAATAAATCCTTTTCTAGAAAGATTTTCTGTTATTGCAATAGAAGACTTATAACTATATCCATTATTCCTAAAGAATTCAATAGTGTAAAGTTTCCTATGTTTTATGATATTTGGATAGTCTAATTTATTAAGGTTACCTTCCTCGGAATTTAGTGTGTTTGAATCCTCTACTAGAACATAATCTGTAAGTTTAACACTATTAAATTTATGTTCAATATTTTTTTGTACTTCTGATTGCTTTTCTATACTTTTAGGAAGTGAACCAAATATGAGAGGTATCTGAGAATCCTTACCATCCATAAAGAAACCAAACACTAATGCTTCTGGTAAAACACGAGGTACAATTTTACCGATACCCGATACCCCACCTTCAGTTACTGGAATAACGCATTGTGCCCAAGGTAAATGGTCTTCTGGAATATCTATTGTATCTGCACTATGCAATCCATGTATTCGTATTTTAACCCGTCCTTCATATCCTACAGGAGGAGTTGAGTTTACAACTGTCGCTATAAACCAACGAGTGTTATCACCATAATATTCTAACATATAATATTAACCTTCTTCTATTTGATTTGATTCAAATTTACATATAGTCGCCGTAATAGAAGCTTCATTATTAGAAAATTTATACTTCATATGATATATTAAATGTTTACCAGAGTGTCTCTCATCATATAGATTCTCTGATTGTTCTTCTCCATCAGATTGATTTTGAGAAAGTAGATGAGAATCTGATACTATTAAAACATTTATACAATCACCAACCTTAACTTTACCAAACATAAACATAGAACCTTCACACTCAATAATTTTATTGTTTTTATGTAAGTTATTTTTCATTGATACAGAAGAAACCTTATTGAGGTGTTTGTTATCATCTATCTCATCGTGATAACTACTGAATTGTCCATAAGTTCCTTGAGAAGTTATTCTATGAATTGTTTTTGGAGTATATTCGTTAAGACCTTTTTCTCCAATTTTAAAAAGTGGGTTGTGTATATTTTGTTTTTTTCTTTGTATAATATCAAATTTACTTAACTTATTTATCTGTTCTTCTATTGTATATTGCTTTTCCGAAGTATTACCTGTACTTATATCTAAATTAGAATATCTAGTTGATACAGCACCTATCTTTAACATTTTTAATGTATCAGAACTAGAACCCAATTCAAGTCTTTTTATAACAAACCTTTTAGAAGCTTCACTTGCCATTGCCAAACTTCTTCCTGTTGGATTATATATGAAAGGGATTCTGTTGAAAGAAGGTTCTCTTAACATGAAGTCTAAATTTCCCAATCTGACTTCACCTGCATATTCGTCTTCTTTTATTGGTGCCTTAGAATGAACTGTAGAGTATAAGAAATACGGGGAACCATTACTAGTCGTTATTCTACTACATAACCAAGATAACGTTTCGTTGACCGAAAGGTTTGGAACAATACAATTAATATCTTGTTGAACAATATCATTATTTTCAAATCGAGCAGTGCCAGTATATGTAGTATTTATTCTATCAAAACCAAGTTCATTTTTTAATACTTTTTTGATTGTATTTTCAATAGAACCTCTATAAGATTTACGGACTCTCTTAATACTTCCTAAAAAACCATGTTCCTCAATAATTTTTATCAAATATACACTTGCCTTACCAGATTTACTTTTACTTTGATTTTTAATTTGAGAACATATAAAAGTCTTTCTAAAACTTGGTGAGGGATTTTCATCTAATCCACTTGCTGTTGGATTAATCTCTAAAGTTATTCTTTCTGTTCCCTGAAATTTAATTGCAGACAAGATACCGAACTCGTCCATAACAACCAAATCGCCTGTTAGATATGGTTTATCTAACGTTTCATATATGTTGACTTCAGCTACAATATCTCGTATCTCAATAAATAAATCTTGGTTATTGCCAGGAATATCTAGTAATTCAGTAGTGAGTCTACATGTATTAATTTTATATTGTGGTAATTCTGTAGGTCTTTTTATATTAGTTGACATATTAAATTACAACCTTTGACTCATCAATCTTGAGAATTGATTTGCTATACCTAACACTGTACTTGGTTTGAGAACAACAATCTCTTTTAGTTGTTCATTACGTCTTTCAACTCTATCACGATAAGTTACAGGTATCCAAGAAACCGAAGGATTTCCAAAATCAAACAATGTCAAATCTTGCCATACACCATCTGTATCTTCGTAGTGATGAACCGAATTAAATTGTTCAGATTCCTTTATAAGAACTGCGGTTTGTATGTTTCCATCTCCGTCGGAATAACTTATTTGTTCTGTCTGACTAAAATTTATTAGGTTAGGTTCTGTTCCTGTATCGATAACAAGTTGACCCATATCGGGTATCTTACGAATGATTGTTCCTGACGTACCACTGCTTTGTCCTGTCACGACTTGTCCTACAGGAAACTTAGATGATATGTCGTCATTGGTAGTTATAGTTCTGTATGGGTAACGAGACTTTGTTTCATCAAGTAAATCATAAGTTGATATAGGCCATCCCGACTCACGTACATGTTCATTCATTAAAAAGAATGTCCAATAATAAGATGTTGTTCCGTATAATTTGTATGAGAGTGTGTCTGGTCTATCTCCAGATAGTATGATGTACTTATTATACAACACATCATTATTCAACACATCTTCTCCAACAGAGACATATTGTGATAGTCTATTAAACAATACAGGGTTTTCGTTGTCACCAAACCTATATGTTATGTTTTCGAATTTTTTAAAATATGAAGTAGTCATTAGTACCCTGCCTCTATATCGCCTCTGTTTAGTGCAAGTGATTCTGAGAAGTTCAGTGTTATATCAACCTCAAAGGGTTGTCCATCATAGTGCATACCAGATTGTGATTTATTATATGTTGTACTCATTGATGTTAAATAACAAGGTTTTATTTTATGGAAAATTTCTTTTTCTCCATAGTGAAGACTTAACAAAAATCTGTTTGGGAACTTGAGACCTACTTCCACATTTGCATCACCAATCTTTTGTATTAATGCCTCTGGATATAATTCTGTTCTAAACCTTTTCACAATCTCATTTATTTCTCTTGCTTCAGATGTACTTGATGCAATTAAGTTAAACGAAAAACTAAAGCTTCTTAGATTTGTACTATTAAATAAGACCCTAACATTAGGACTTTGTTTAACACCTGTAGCAATTTGAGTAGCGGCAAGATTTTTAACAAACAAATCACCAAAGATAGGAACACTTTTTAGTCTCTGTAAAGCGAGCGAAGCTGCAACACTACTATTTTTACCACCACGCAATACATCAGAAACGGATGACTTTAATAAGTCCTTACCTGCACCCAATACATTTCCCATGTCTCCCTTTGAACCACCAACTGCAGCTGCACCTAGAACACCGAGTTCTGCATTATCATAACTAACACCATCATTAAAAACAAATTGCGGCATATACAATCTTATCGTTTCTTCATAAGTATCGGGTTCTACATATTCTTGATATTCTAAAAAATCTTCTGATGTATTCTCACCATCATTATCACCCTGAAAAGAAGGTAAATTCGTCGTTAATCTTTCCAGCTGCTCGCGAGTAACACTTGTTGCCGCCCCCACCGCCCCCTCCGCAATGGTAGCGATTGCTTCTGCAACTCCTGCACCAGCTCGTTCAGACTCACCTTCTGTCGTATCCTCCAAAGAAGATATTAGGTCCTTAATTACATCAACTGTTGTTTTTATCGCAGCTCCAGGATTCAATACTTTTTCTTTTACTATTCTAAAAACTATGTAACTTTTTAATCCCGTTTCACCAAGACCCTTTTGAGGATAACTCAAATGCGTGGTGTATGGTTCTTCCATCCCTTTAATATCTAATGGATTTGCCTTTGCTTCCTTGACGAGTTTGTCATAAGCAACCTCCTCACCTGTTAGTGCCCTATTATTATTTGTTATTCCTTCTGGCATCTTAGTTTCCTACTAAATAGTTTATATTCGTCAAGTCTATTTATAAGGTTTTTATGGCATATTCAGGAAGATATTCAGTAAAAAATCCATCTAAATATGATGGTGACCCAACTAAGGTTATTTATCGTTCTCTATGGGAACGACATGCCTTCAAGTGGTGTGACGACAACCCCAATATAGTCAAGTGGTCTTCCGAAGAAGTTGTTATACCTTATCTATACGAAGTAGATAGGAAGTATCACCGATACTTTATGGACTTAAAACTTTCGACTAAACAGGGTAAGACGTTCCTTGTGGAGATAAAACCCGATGGACAAACAAGACCACCCAAGGGTGCAAGAAGGACAAAGAGATATCTTACCGAGAGTTTAACTTATATTAAGAACGTGAACAAATGGGAAGCGGCAGAAGAATATGCCAAGGACAGGGGTTGGGAGTTTGTGATATGGACTGAGAAGAACGAACCCCTGAAGTCTATTATACCCAAGTCAACTAAACCATTAAAACCAATAAAACCTTACAAACGTCGTAAAAAATAGTATAAATAGACTATATGAGTAACTTGTTCGACACACTATCAAGAGAAGCATTCCGCGCGGGTGTGAACCCTCGTACCGATGAATCACGAAAGTGGTTTCGTCAACGTGCAAAGGAATTGCGTGGTATAGATAGAAAAGATTTAATGCAAGAGTTACCCGCAGGAGGAAGTGTTGTTGGAAGTATGATAATGTTCTTCTATGACCCAAAGACAAAAGATACACTACCTTACTATGATACTTTCCCTTTGGTTGTTGTGGTTGGTCCTGCTCCAGGTGGTTTCTATGGATTAAATCTTCACTATCTACCTCCTATGTTACGTGCGAAAATGTTAGATGGATTGATGGATATTGCTTCGAGTAAGAAGTCTCCTAACGCAAAGTTTGACATCTCATATAAGACATTAAAGGGCATATCAAAATTAAGATACTATAAACCTTGTTTCAAACATTATCTAGGTGGTTATCTTAAAAGTGGTATATCTATGGTTCCTGCGCCTGAATGGGAAATCGCAACGTTTCTCCCTGTCGCGCAGTTTAAGAAAATTCCAAACCCTCTTGAAGCATATGCAGATTCAAGAGCAATGATATTGTAGGTTAAAAAATGGCAACAGGTATAGACGATTTCCTTTCGATAGTTTCAAATGGCGGTGGTATTGCGATGAGCAATATGTATAGGGTAAAATTACCTTCACTAAGAAGAGGTGAGATAGTACAAAATCTGAATATATTATGTAGTAAAGTCGATTTACCACTAAGACAAATCACAACAATTGATTCACGTTCTGGTGTGGATGTTGAAAAGGTTGCTTATGGTTATGCGGTTGCAGATGTTGCGATGTCATTTTATTTACTAAATGACTATGCCGCTAAAGATTATTTTGATACGTGGCAAAGCATATGCTTGAATCAAGAAACATTAGAGTCGGGATATCCTGACGAGTATTGTAAAACAGTAGTTATAGAACAGTTAAAAAAGGGTGTTGGTTTTCCTGTCGCAAAGAAAAAACTATTCGATGCAGGAAAAATACCATCCCCCATAAGAAGTAGACTTCCAAGACTAGGACCACTTGACTTTGCTCAAGGAGAATTTGACCTCAATCTTATTAAAAAAGAAGATGTGGTATATACCTGTACTTTAGAACGCGCGTTTCCGACTTCAATAAGCGCTATACCATTGAGTGCCGCAGGGGGAGGACTACTCGAAGTCAATGTTCAATTATCCTTTAAAAATTGGAAGGGCGAAAGTTCTTACAAAGATACAGCGTTCGGAGATGCAGTTACTGGAGGATTACTCCAAGTTGCACGAGGACTATTTTAATTTCATTATAAATAAGTTATATTATAAACATACGGAGAATAAATAATATTATGGCACTACCTAAGTTAAATCAAGCAATCAGATATGATATAGTGATACCATCACTAAAAAGAAAAGTAACATTTAGACCTTACTTTGTAAAAGAAGAAAAGATACTACTTCAGGCGTTTGAGTCTAAAGATGAAAAACTTTCTATGAGAACAATGATAGATACCATCGTTGCATGTGTCTATGAAACAGTAAATCCAAATACATTAACAACATATGATGTTGAGTATTTGTTCACTCAAATAAGAGCAAGGTCTGTAGGAGAAACTTCTGAACTTACATCTAAATGTCAAAAAGAAGGATGTGAAAGCGACTTAGAGATAATAGTTGATTTGACTTCTCTTGAAGTGACGCAAGAAAAAGAAGTAAGTAATATAATTCAAATGAATGATGATGTGACTATAGAATTAAGATATCCAACATATTTGTCTTTTGTTAAAAATTATAATGATGATATCACTACATCTGACTTCGGTATGAGTATGGTTTCAGATTGTATATTGTCTATTAATACACCAGAAGAAAGAATAACAGAATGGTCTGAATCTGAAATAAATGACTTTGTAGATTCTATGACATCACAACAATTTAAATCTGTGTCGGATTTTATTGACACTGTACCTACTATGAAAAAAGAAATAGAATCTACATGTAATTCTTGTGGACATATTAATAAAATAACATTGGAGGGTCTCTCAGATTTTTTTTAGTATGCCTCTCACATGATAGTTTGGTGAACCATTTTAAAACAAACTTCGCGTTGATGCAACATTTTAATTATTCTCTATCGGATATAAACCATATGGTACCTTGGGAAAGAGAAGTATATTTAACTTTGTTGCAAAATTATCTTGAAGAACAATCTGAAAAGAATAAATAATTCTTAGAGAAATAAGGAAAAGAAATGGTAGAAAATTCAAAATCTTACGATGCGGGTAGACAATTAGGTCAACTTTTGCGTAGAGGTAAGGAATCAAGCGATAAGACTATTGCGGCAACAAAGAATGTTAGAGATGCCATCGCTAAACAATCTTCGGTCTTGACAGAATTCGTGAAAGAGGTTCGTGACACAGCAAGAAATGATGCTGGAGATAAAGCAGAGGAACTAGCACTTAGAAAAAAAGAGGCAAAGAAGTCAGAAAACGAGAAAAACTCAGAAGGTGGTAGGTTCGGCAAACTTATCAATTACTTTAAGAAAGATGCAAAAGAGTCAAGAACGGAGTTTGGAAAAAGACTATTTGGTTTCTTCGCTAAGATTGCTTTAGTTGGTACCGCAGTAGTACTCTTCATTAAAAATTGGAATAACGCAATAAAACCTTTTTTTAAAGGGTTTTATAACAGACTTAAAGAAAAATTAACTCCAGTATTTGACGGAATTAAAGAACAACTTAAAGTGCATTATGAAGCATTTGATAAAAGATTTGAAAAAAAGTTTGGTACAAGTTTTTCTGAGACACTCTTGAAGATTGAAGAAAATCTGTCAGAATTCACAAAATTTACTAAAAAAATATACAATCAACTTTTTGGTTCTAACGAAGAAACGAGTAACTCAGATTTAGTAAATCCACAAAATAAAAAAAAGAAACCGTTAACTGCTGAAGAATTAGGAATTACAGACCCAGCAGCTGTGGCACGTTTCAACGAAAAGGTAGGGGATAGAACTAAGTCAGAAGAAAGACTAAGAAAAAAAGAGATTGCGGCTGATGCCGCAGCTCGAAGCAGAATTTTTTTTAATACGTTAAGACTTTCTCAGAAAGATAGTTTTCTTAATAATCATAAATCCATCAAAAAAGCACTTGAAAAAGACCAAGTATATTTAGGACAAGTAGACCGTATCACACAATCTAGAAGAAAGTTTATAAAAGAATTTGTTGATGATGAGGAATTAAGAGACACAATTGAAGCATTGAAATCTTCAGGGGTAAGTGACGAAAAAACACCTGGTATGGAGTTCATGGGGTCAGGTATAGATAAAGAGTTGAGCAGAAGAAAAGCAAACTTTTCTTTTTTGGGCCAAGTAGAGCAAAGCTCAAGGGAACTAGGAAGAACATTAATGATGGTCGTTGATATGTTTAATGCTGTTTTACCATATTCTGAGAAGATTACTGGGACGCCCAATCCTGTTTTCGACACGGCAAGATATAAAGAGTTTAAAGGTTATTACAATGAAGACGGCACTAAAGTTCGTTTTTTTGGTGGAACTATGCCTAGAATAATACCAAAAACCACTCTTGGATTAGAGGCATATCTAGATAATGAAAGAGGGATACCATCACTAGGAGAACGGAGGGCCCTAAAAGGTCACGTAGACCTTTTTAGAATAGAACAGGAAACAATAGGGCAGATTGAACGTCTCCACGATATCCTAAAACCATCCAATGGCCAAGCTACTGATGGTGGAGGTACTAGTTATGTCAGAAACTCAGAAGAGAACTTCAACAGTGTTACAGTGCTTACGTCAGATGTTAGTTCTACAGACCCAGACTACTAAGACCAATAAAAAAAGGGAGACCCGAAAGTCTCCCCTTAGTCCTAATCCTCTGCCGCGAGTTTCGCGAAGTAGGATAATGTATCATCATCTCCCTCAGATGCCATTGCTACCTGCGGTTGAGGTGCAGACGGTATCACTTGAGGTTCAACTGACGTAGACCCAACAGGCTCGGCAGTTCTCTGTAATGATTCATTCTTCATAGTAGAACCAGAACCAGTTGCTTGACCTAACACAACTTCAAGTCGTGCCTTCAAGTCATCATAAGACTTGTATGATGATGGGTCAGTAAACTCACTCATGTCATGCATAGTATTATAGGTTGCTTCTAGTTTAGTTTCTTCACCTTCTAATAGAGGTGTCGGAGACTTAAACTCAGACTTGTCATAGTTACGATATCCCGCAACGTTACGTATCTTGAGTTGGAAATCAGCACCACTCCAAAAGTCAAATGGGTTGACAGGAGTTTCATCAGGATACTCAGGTTGCATCTTATCCATAATCTTATCAAAGATTTTCTTACCAAAGTCGTAAAGGAATACTTTACCATTGTTAGAAGGATTAGATGGGTCACTTAGTACCATAATGTTGGTTACATAATGTAGTCGTCTCTTTTGTTTACGAGCAGTTTCTTTGTCCTCTTCGATACCAGAGTTCCAAAGACGTGAGTTGTATTCACTCACAGGGTCTGCTTGTCCACCCAGTGTGGTAAGAGATTTCTCTACATACCATTGACCAGTATTACCCTTAAAGAAATGGTCAAAGTATCTTACCCAAGGTAATTCTTGACCTTCCCCTGCAGGAAGAAATCTTACAACAGCATAACCATTGCCAGACTCATCGACTGTCGGTTTCCAGAACCGTAAGTCTTCATATTTATTTGTGGATTTTTTTGTGGTTGACATTTCTGCGGCGGCATTAGCGAGTTTAGAAACATCAGTACGATTAGATTTTAGATTAGCAAAAGACATATATATTTTTCCTTGTATGTTTTGTGTTTTTTGTATTGTTTGTATTATATCATATTGTGACTGTAAAGTCAAGTGTATTTATAACATTTTTATCTCCTATGTTGTGGGTAATGGGTGAGATTTCTCAAGATAGTTTAGGTTCATTGCTTCCCCTTCTATTCTCTCTTTGATAGATACTGATAGATATTTCTTCACATCATCAATCTCAATTGTATTCTCATCACAGAGATATACCACGGCATCCATATAAGACATAGACATTTTTCTTACGGTATCTTCTACCATCTTACTAAATCTCTTCTTACTTAGGAAATTACTTTCATCTTTTTCTTCGGGGGCATCAGACCCACCCTGTATAAAATTAACTTTCATATTCTTCTTTCTTTGTTTTGTCCCATACTCCGATATCATCATACCAGAGACCCGTGACACGTTTCACTTCACCATTATCATGGTAACCTTTTTTGAGAACAGTCCATCTTGTTTTATGTTGCATCTCATCACCATAAAACATATCTAACCACATTCCTGTTTTGAGATATGACTTCATGTTAGCAATATAGACTTGGAGGGCAGTATACTCGTTACGTTCTTTCCAATTCTTTGAGTCTCTCTTCAGACGCATGTCCTTTGTTTTGATATCAAGTTCACAGTTCTTTATCCACTGTTTTACTTTCTTCCAATGCAAGGCATGGTCTTCGGGTAAGTCTCGTATATCCTCATGAACCGATGCACTGCCATCATGCCCACGAGCAAGTCGTGCTTTCGCAAGACGTTCACTCGCGGCAAGACGTTGTTCCTCGCTGAGTTTACGTTTCTTCTTTGCCATATTATGCGGTGGCGCGATTGAAGGTTAGTAAACTATCAACGCGGAAACTTCTCCAGTCATTGAGGTCAGTATCAAATGCTCGTACCGCAGTTGGGGTCTTCTGAAGTTTCTCGTTCGCGTCTGTTTTAGGCATCTTGTCTTCAGGTATCAAATCCGATTTCAAGGTTGCGGTCATATCACGAACGCCACCATCCTTCACTTTCGTAAAGGATAACTTTACTACAC
>Ga0102814_10002681_pt1 | contig 11983 bp, 13 predicted proteins | sample ColrivemetaGS741_FD_79112 | JGI IMG/M metagenome (GOLD analysis project Ga0102814, IMG submission 79112) | Estuarine microbial communities from the Columbia River estuary - Flood tide ETM metaG S.741 | ecosystem: Environmental > Aquatic > Marine > Intertidal zone > Estuary | place: USA... | reverse complement strand
ATGATGTAATAACTTCGATTTCATATGGTACAAAACCTAATTTAGAAAAGGTTGAAATAATAACAAAAGGTGGTATATTAGGAATATATAAAACCGAAGAAAGAGCAATAGAAATATTAGATGAAATAGAAGAATTATTTGAAAGTGTTAGCGACCATTATAATGATACATACCAAATGCCAAAGGAGTGATTAAATGGAAAAGGTAATGAACTTCTTAAATGATGAGAAGTTATTAAAGGACATACGAAGTGGTGTAGCATTAACCCTTGCATTAGGATTAGGATTATTATACTTTGGATTCTATGAACAAATTACATTAGAAGCTATATTAAACTTTGGTGTTGGTGCATTAGCTATTATATCAATGATAAGTGTATGGATTGTACGAATTGATATATCATTAAGAGCATTTGATGATGAGATTGATAATAATGAGTTATTACGCAATGATGTATTAGAAATGGGTAAGCAACAAGATTTGATCGTGGATTATGATAGCGCAATAGATTACATTAAATTGTATAATAAAGAGCAACAATTATTAGCTAATAAGATATTAACTGAAAAGGTTATAAATCGATTAGAGAGCAAAATAATGCGTTGTAAGATACAAGAGAAACCATATGATAAATATAGTAATAAGATTAACGAGTTAAAGATGATACCATTAAAGGATAAGTCATATAAACCTATTGGATTAAAGCAAATCAAGGGGTATAGTAAATCAGGTAAGAGTGAGTATGCTGGATTATCAAGATTTGTATATAACCCTAAAACTGATGGGAATAAGCGGTCATTAATCATAGCACCGTTAAAAGGATTCGGTATAGGTGGAGCAGGTAGCATACCATTTATAATGAGTGCAAGTATGAAAACGATAGTAATATATTATAGTTTATTAATATTATCAATCATAATGACAGTAATAACACGATATTTAAAGGTACGCAAGAACACGAAAGAGAAATATCACACAGTAGTAACAAATAGAATAGCATTCATAAAAAAGCTATTGCAGCATAAGGTAGTAGAGTTAGTTGAAACACCATTATTAGAGATAGAGAATAGGACACAGTAAAATGTGTTCTTTTTTTGTATACTTATATGTACAATTCGGTATTGACACCGTTATATGTAAAATTATATAATATTTATGTATAGAGGTGGCCTAGCACCAATACTAGGGTAACTTGGCTCAACAAGTATAAAATGGAGGTGAGATAGTATGGCTTATTCAAAAGCTTATATAGCAGATGTATTGCGCAAAAAGAGAGCAGGACAAAGTATACTGTCACTTTCTAAACAATACGGTATATCAAGGGCTACAATTACAAAGTGGAGTAAGAATAAATTATACAGTGATGATACTGAAGTAAACAGGGTGCTTAATAAAATGGATCAAATCGAGCAAGAATCAAATGATGATCTATTAGAAATTATTAAGAGTATACAATATTCTAATATTACTAAAAATGCTATGAAGTTATTAACACCTGACAACCTTGAAGAAGAATTTGTTAAAAGGGGTATAGGTAAGTTAATCGTATTAATGGGTAACTCATTTGATAAAGCATTAGCTACTGAACGATTAGAGTTAGAGAAACGAGCTATGACACTTAAAGAGCGTACATTAGAACTTAAAGAGAAAGAGCTAAACGCTAGAATAGAGAATCCTGATGCTTTTAGCAATGTAGTTATAATTGATGATACTAAAGAAGCGTACAAGTACTATCAAGCAAACGGTATGGAAGAACAGTATGACAACAATTAGGTTATCTAGTGAAATAGCTATACCACATTTAGAGCATTTTGATGATATGATTGAAAACCAATGCGACTACGGTGGCAGGGCAGGGTACAAGTCAAGGAAGAACGCATTAAAGGTAGCAAAGCTTACTGTTAAGTATCCAGGTATAGAAGCAGTAGTAATTAGAGAGAACTATAAAGACCATAAGAATAGTACATTTAGAGATTTAATATGGGCTTATAAGAAGATTGGAATAGCATTAAAGAGTGGTATACATTATCCAAACGGTAATGACTTATATATAAGGTTACCAAACGGTGGGTATATACACTTTGGACATATGAAAGATATTGATCAATTAAAAGGATTTAGGCCAACTAAACCTAACAACTGTATTAACGTAGCTTGGTTTGCAGAGATAACACAATATAAAGGTGAACGATATATAACGGAAGCTAAAGCAGGATTAATGCGTGAGAGTAACGGTTGGTTTGTAAACTTATACGAATGGAATAACGCACCAAAGTTAAGTGATTGGACATACGAGTTTTTAGAGAAGATGAAGAAACGACCTGATGCGTATACTAAAAAGACTAATTATAATGATGCACCACAATGGCAGCAAGAGTTATTTTTAGGATTACCACTATTAAGAGAGATAGAACGATTAAAGGAAATAGACCCTGAACAATACAAATCAACGTATTTAGGCTTTCCAGCAAATCTAGGTGGTACAGTATACAAACAATTTAGTAGAGAGCGTAACGTTAAACCAGCAACACATAACTATGTAGATATAACAATGGGTGTAGATGTCGGTGGTAATGATGCTACAACATTTGTACCTAAAGGGTTCTTACCGCAATATGTAGGTATGGAAACATTCAGTAACTATTATCATGAGAATGGTGTTACAGGTGGAATAAAGAATATAAATGATTATGTACAAGACTTGTTAGATTATTGCGAAAGTATATATATAAAGTATAAGTTACCTATCACATTGTTTATAGATAATGCAAACTTAATGTTTATACAGTTAGTAGATGAATATATAACAACGAATCGTTATCATTATATAATAAGAGAAACGCTACCTAAAATGAAACGTGTAAAAGGTAGTAATAAGAATAAATCAATATTACAAGGTCGAGTAGACTTTAACGAAATAATGTTTGGTAGTGGTTATCATACTATTGATCCAAGCTGTACTGAAGTAATAAAGGCATTTGAGGAACGAGAGTATAACAAGAATGGTGAACCTGCAGATGATGGCTCAAGTGATGTAGATAGCATAGATGGTAGCGACTATGGTTGGTTAAAAGAAATGGACTTTATATATGAAATGATAATGAGGTGATATAGTGAATAACACTAAAGCAAAAGATTTAAACAAGTTATTTAGAAGTAAAGGATTTAACCCAGTATTAGGAAACATATATCAACAGCAAGAATATTGGATTAATTGGTATCGAGGTAAAGTAGATGGATTCCATAATACCGTAATGAAGAATGCGGAGGGAGTAAGTATATCTATTGAAAAGCCAAGTTTACAAATGGCCAAGAAAGTAAGTGAAGATGTAAGTAGCTTATTGTTCAATGAAAAGGTACAATTATTAGTCAATGATGAAACAGCACAAGCAGTGTTAGATAAGGTGTTACTAGATAATAACTTTACTGATGAAATGAGCAACTTTGTAGAGCTAACTTGTGTATATGGAACAGGTGTAATCGTAGAGTATAAAGCAGATGGTGAAACTAAATTAAACTTCCTATTTGGTGATAAGTTAATTGTCATAGATTACGATAATACCACAATCAAGGAAATAGCGGTTATACAAGAGTTTGTGTATGATAAGAACAAGTATAACCATATTATGTATCATACGTTTAGAGAGGGATTATACCGCATTACACACGAAATGTATGCAACAAGTGAAAGTAACAAAGGTATAGGTAATCCAGCACCGTTAGCAGTTTTATTTAATGAAGCTGAACTAAACAAAATGAAACATACAAGAAAAGATGGCGAAGAAGAAATAGTCGAGTATTATATTGAATATGAAACTGAAAAGCCACATTTTCAAGCATTCAAACTAGGCATATCTAACAACTGGGATTTACAAAGCCCAATGGGTATAGCAGTATTTGCTAATAAGACAGGTACACTAGAGAATATTGATGAGAAGTATTACAGCTCACGAATGGACAGTATAAACAGCCGTAAACGCTTATTCATTGATGATGAAGCAAGTAAGTTACATAAGACTAAAGATGAGAATGGTAATATAGTACATAAAAAATACTTTGACCCAGCAGAGACACAATTCCAAGTGTTAAAAGATATGACATCACAAGGTAATAAAGCTATTGAAGTATACGCACCAGCATATGACAGTTTACAACACGATCAAGCAATACAAGCTGAATTAAACTATTTAAGTGATGGCTGTATGTTAGGTGGTAATTACTATTCATATAAAGATGGTGTAGTAGGCTATCAAAACGAATTAAGTCTAGCATTAAGCAACGCACCAATGAGGCGAAACCGTAATAAGAACTTGAATAAGCTTAAACGTGTATTAGTAGATATGATGAAAGCTATACTATTCCTAGAAGAAGATAACGGTAATTACAGTGGAAGTTTAGATTTAGAGTATGAAGTACAATTTGATGATGATATATTCACTGATGATAAGACTAAACTAGACCAATTAAGATTAGATGCACAAGATGGTTATGTACCTGAATATATGTATGTTATGAAAGCATATGGATTAACAATGGAAGAAGCTAAAGCAATGTTGCTTGAAGCCGAAAATGAAAATGGCTTTATAGAGCCTGAAAGTGTTACCCCACCACAGGGCGAAGATAACGAAAACGAAGATGAAGAAGAAGTAGATGGCGAAGAATAAAGTTGATCAAATTAATGATGCTTTCATTGAGATATTAACAAAGGAAAACGCAACACAGTATGCAAATTACATAAAGTCTATCAATAGAGAGTTAATAGCCAATGTAGATACACTAAACGCAAGTAAAGTTAAATCAATAATCAAGAATGCAAAGATTAACATAGAAGATATAGCCTTACTGTTTATCATACAAAATGCAATACTATTGATAGTAAGTAAACAAGCAACAACAAAGAAAGAGCGTAAACCATTATTACCAATATTAGCGTTACTAGGTATATACTCATTAAAAAAGCCTAAACGCTTTGTACAAAAGATAGTTAAGATTAACAAAGGTATTGGATTAAATGATAATGAAAAGAAAGCACAAGCGATAATACAAGGGTTTAAAGTTGATAATGCAAAAGTGTTAAATGATGCACGAAAGATAGCAAGACAGCAATTAGACATATCAAGAATCAAATCTAAAGTAAGTCGCAATATGGTAAGAGATTTAAACGAGGGCATTAAGAATAAACAAAGCATAGAGAGTATCAAAAATGGGCTTGTAAAGAAGTATAACAAATTAAGCAATATAGAAAGAGCATTAGATACTGAATTACACGCACAAAGCGAATTTGTACGGAGAGAGCATAGCAAAGCATTAGGCTACACACATAAGAGGTGGCAAACTCAAGGTGATAATAGAGTTCGTGATACACATTTCCATACAAACGTAGCAAATAAACGAATACCAATAGATAGTGAATTTAAAGCAGGTGGCTTAACTGCAAGTCAGCCAGGCGATCCAAGCCTACCACCGAGCGATAGAATGCGTTGTCGTTGTTATCTCGTATTTGATTAATGTTGCCCAACATATAATGGGGTAAAGCACTTATGCTGAAATAAGGGTTGCTAGATAACCAAAACTAGGTAAAGGTGGCTCACACCTAAAAACGGAGGTAGTAATATGTATGATTTAAAAAAAGTTATTGAAGAATTTACAGTAGATGAAGTAGTTGATTACGATAAGGTAATGGCAAAGTTAGATAATGATTATGTTAATCCAATAGTTGCAAAGAAAACTGATGAGAGTAAATTGTTACCTAAAGCTATTGCACAAGTAGTAAGTGAATTAGGAGTCGAGGGTGAATCGATTGATGATTTAAAATTATATGTAAAAAAAATGGGCGGTTCAACTGATGAATTTAAAGAGGCTAATATCAAACTTGAAAAACAGTTAAAAGAATTAGAAAACAAATATAATATCGAAGTTGAAACACGCACAACGTTAGAAAACGCATCAAAACTAGAAAAAGAATATGCAGCAATTAAACAACTTGGAGTACAAGATGAAGATCAATTAGAATTCTTACACTTTAAGTTTAACAAAGCAGTAACGGAAGAAAAGCCGTATGAACAAGTAGTAGCAGAATATGCTAAAGAGAATAAGCTAAAAACTACAACAAAGTTCATAAAAAACGAATTTGGTGGAAATACCGAAAATGGTATAGACATAAGCGAAGCATTTAACAAACTAAATAGAAGAAAATAAAAGGAGTGAAGTATTATGCCAACAGGCGCTAGAAAAATTACAGGTTATAGTGATATAAGTGAACAAGTATTATTTAATGAAAGTATTATTAGAAACGTATCAAATTTAGATGTACAAGGTAGTCCAGGAACAACAGCAGTAAGTGTATATGTAAACGCATTAGCAACAGTAGCAACATATGTACCGGGAACAGGTGTAACAAAAACAAATGATAGTTCAGCATATGTAGTATTAGCTAACTTAAAAGAAATCGCAGTAAACGAATTATTAGATGGTTATACAGTTGAAACAGCACCAGCGGATTTAGTAGCATCAAGATTTATGGGTGCAGTAGGTGGATTAGCTGAATCAATCGATACAACTACATTAGCAGCATTAGTAAGTGGTGGTACTGAATTAGTAGCAGCAGGTGGAGCAACACCAACAGCAGCAAACATTTATACTAAAGTTTTAGCATTGAAACAAGCGTTAGATTTAGCAAAAGCACCTCGTACAGGTCGTTCATTAATTATTGACCCTGAAAGAGAAGCATTACTATTAGATACAAGCTCTAAATTAGTATTAAATACTGATAGAGGCGATAGAATCTTAATGGATGGTTGGATTGGTAGAGTTGCAGGATTTGATGTATATTCAACTACATTAGTACCAACAGCAACTAATATGATTGCAATGCAACAACGTGGATTCGCATACAAAGATAATTGGAAAATCGAACCTAGATTACAATCATTAGATGGTTCAGGACAATTCATTGGCGATAGTGCAATTCAAGGTAGAATGGCTTATAACTACGGTGTAGTAAGAGCAACATTAGTACAAGTAGACAACGGAAGAGCATAATAACATAATATAAATAAAGCCCTATGACTTAATACCTTGTAGGGCTTAATTTTTTAAACAAAGGAGTGGTACAATGGCAATAGAAATAAGTACAAATTGGGCATATGATAATGAGGGTCATTTTTATTATCTAACAACCGCAGGAGCAGAAGAATATACAGGCTATGATGTATCTACAGCTTGGCATAACAGTGATAAGCGATTATATAAACAAGGCCAAATATTACACGAATGGCTAACAAATAGCGCATATAACGGTAAGCAACCACGCTATAGACATAGAGATATTATTGAATATCAAATATTTTTAAATAGCAATGATGAACAACGAAACATAATTAGAATGTTGACTGAATTAGTAGAAGCAACATATGATACTGATTGGGATAGAATAATGTATGAAGAAGATGGATCATATAGAATGCCACCTAGTGTAATAAGCATAGGCCGTAATAGTGGATTATTATTCAAAGGCGAAGTACATTATGTTGTACCTGAAGATGAGTATAGAGTAGGTTACTAATGGCAAGACAAAGATATAATAGTGAGAATTGGTATTACTTTGAAAAGCTAAAAAATGCAGTAGTAAGTGGCGAAGTAAAACAAACACATTCAACAATAGCTATTCCATATCAAGCAACAACATTCGAGATTAGAAAAGATAAACAAAGTGTAATGACAGGAGCAGTACAATCAACAACCACAACAATGCAGAAAACAAACGCACAAATCGATTTTAAAGCAGGAGATGTAATAAGTGATAGCCCAACACTAGAAAACCGTAACGTGGTAATTTTAGTAACAAAGAAATTACAAAACACAAGAGGTAATAAACATAGACAAGTACCTTTATACGATTATACGATAGAGTTCGGCTAATGGATTACGCAAGATTTCAAAACATAGTAATGGTAAATGCTCCATTTGATACAGGTGTATTAATGAATGAGGGTATAATATTTACTGATACAGCGTTTTATATGAGAGCGCATTACGATACAGCATCAGTTGAGTATATCATTTATAACGAAGAGGGAACTAAATTCACACAAGTAAACAAAGGATTTATAGGTAAAAAGACAGTAGGTGCAATTAATAACGCTATATATAGTGAAACATTAGGATTGCGCCAAACTGATCGAGAAGAAAACAACGAATTAGCAAGAAGAAGAAACGAAATATTAATAAGTCAGGGGGCGATTAATCGTGTTATCTAAAGAAATATTTAAGCAAATAATAGTTGATGCTAATAAAACAACGGAAGATGTAGAGTTTGAGGGAAATTACTTATTTGCATTTTATGATGATACATTTATTGTTCAAAAACAATCAACGGACAACGCATATAACGTAAATGATGTCGAAATTGTACCAGTTAGTGAGATATTAAGTACCGAAGTACCATTCATAGAAGATAATAACCGCAGTGATTTCACAAAAGTAATAGAGTTTGCATTCCCAAGTGATAAAACTGATGTATTAGAAGCTATGCAAGACTTACGAGATTATTATTTTACTAATCCAAGATTCACAATAGTAGATAATGGCATTACATATAATGTTAATATCAAAGCAACAAGACCGAATAAGACAAGAGAGCTGTATGACCGTTCAGGTAAGTTTATAATGGTATATCAAATCAAACTTGATATGTCGGTATACAATAGTGTAAAAGGCTATGACAGCAACGATTTAACGGTAAAAATCAATAACATAGATTTAGATTACATTGATTTCACATTTTCAAGTAATATGGTATTAGACCCAAGCAATAAATTTGGTAGTGATATAACTGAAAACGAAGTATATGCTAGAGGTATTGGTGGGGTAGCAAGAATGATACACAATAAAGGAACTGTAACAAGCTTAATATTTAATACAATGATTGGTGTATTACCTAAAGAAACAACATTCAATTTAAAATATGGACTAGAAGCAGGTTTCATTGAAGAATTTACAATATATTTCTTTGACACAACAGTAACAACAAGTAAAAATGGTGTAATAATCATTGATACAAAGTGGTCAGTTAATTAATGGCATATGATATATATTTACATAAGCAACAATTCAATGGAATAGCATCTAGCAATAACCAATCATTATCATCAGCAAGTTCATTAAATGAAAACTATTCAGGTAACTCGATCAAATCATCTATAGGAGTATACTCGGTAGCAAAACAATTAGCACCGATTACAAACGCATTAGAAGCAGGATTTATTGATACCATAGGCGATAGTAGATTAAAACGTAATATAGGTTATGGTAAACAACTTGGTGGAATAGGCTTAACAGCAGCAACATTAGGCGCACCAGTTGCAGTAGGTGTAGCATTAATAGCATTTGTAGCTGATGGAATTAAACGTGATTACAGCGAGAAGAAATCGCAAAGTGATAGTGTATTCAATATTAAATCAAGAGGTGTAAGAGTAAATAACTTCACATATGGAGGTGGGTATTATGGCTAATAGTGTAACAGTAACAATAGGCGGTGTTAGTTATACCCCTGAAATACCATTTACATTTGTAATTGATAAGAGTGAAGCATTTGACTTTGGTGAAATGATAATCAAGCATACAACAGTTGAGGAAGCATTCACAGAGGGAACTGATATTGAAATTACAGTAAATGCAGTAACATTTGAGTTTATAGTAGATATTGATACATCTATCAAAGTAAATAACGGTATATATAACCATACAGTAAGATTTATTGAAGTAACAAGTAAGTTATCAAAGTATATACCAGCTGATAGATTCTTTACTGTATCAAGCATAGGTGGAAGATTGAAATATAACTATCATTTAGAAGTATTACAAAACACACCACTAAACGCTCCAACATTTGCATTTAATATACCAACAGCGACTGATACATTTTTGAATGTTAATGCCGTACAAAAAAAATATCAAAATATGAACTTATTACAATCATTAATAGAATTATTTAGAAGTGTAGATGCAGTACCTAGATTAAGATTAAATGATAATTTAGAATACACATTATACAACGATAAGAATTTACCAATTACAATAGGCGAAATTACTGGACAAACAAAAAGAAAAGACTTTGCTAATTACGCATTAAGTGTAAAGACCAAAGCAAAAAACTTAACATATGATGGCGATATACAAGTAGCAGCTACATTCTTTCCTGATAAATCATATGGAGTTAAACCAAGAAGTGATGGAAGATATAGCGATAGTAAAGCAAAATACATAATAGATAAAGACATAAGAAGAACAATAATAGCAACGATACTTGATAATCCACTTACAGGTTCACGCACACACGATTTAGATATATCAAATTATATAGTACCTAAAATAGAATGGGATGGATTAGAGTTAGGATCAAACGTATTAACAACATTATATACACAAGGTCCAAAGCAACGTAACACATTATATTACACAATAGGCGATAATGAGATAGTAAATCTAGGAACAAATATCGAAAGTGATGGAGTTTTTAGTGATTTTGATGTAATGGAAGCAGTAATTAAATCTGCATTAAATGATGATAACACATATTTCGTAAGTGATTATTCAAGTCAACCAATTAAAGATTACAAATTAAGAATATTCTATCAACCTTATTTTGAGGGAGATATAACAGTAACTCGTAATGTAGGCGTTACAAAAGGGTCTACAATATTAAGTAACCAAAAAGATACAATAGTTGATTTAGGGCGATATTTAAACGTATTAAAAGGAATTGTAAACAAGTTATCAAATGGCGATTATGAATTCACAAAAAAACATAGTGCAATAGCTGAATGTTTCCAACTTGGCGATTATACAGCTGATAATTTTCAAATAACAAAGATAAGTTATGAAGTATTCCCTAATCATTTAAACGCAACATATGGATTAACTAAAAACTTTATTAATACAAACGCTGATACTTCGGTAACAAATAGACCAACACCATATACAATACAACGTGATAATGTAAATACAAACTTTGTCGATACTAAATATATTGAATTAAGTGCAACATCAAAAACATTATCAACATATTTCACACAAGCAGGTGTAAATGCGTTAATGAATGGAATGTCATTTACAGCATCACATAATACACCAATATATGTAAGTCAATTCTTTTCAATAGATACGGTAGGTTTAGCAAGTAATCAACGTATACAATCATCAACATTATGTATAGGTGATAGTACAGGTATTAGATTATTCACAGGATTTAAAGAGCCAAAGATAGCAGGTATACAAAATATTACTGAAACAGTAGCTCTTGGTAAAGACCCACAAGCAGGTAGTCCATTTGGTTATACTGATGCAGGTGGTGGAATGGAAACAGCCGAGTTAAACTTCTTTAATACAGGAGCAATAACCGAAGCTAATTTTCCAGTAGTAGCTGAAAAAACAACCGATATATTAATATCAACACCAGTTAATCAATATGATCTACAACCTAACGAGATATTTGGCTATACAGGAGAGTTTTTATTTGCAAGTGATAGTAGAATAATTGTAAGTGATAAAATGGGAACTGAAAACAGTTTAGTAAAGGAAATTAATTTACCTGATGTTATGACTATATATGTTTCAAGTCCTGATACCGTATATGATATATATGATAAAATAGCTAAAGAAACAGTTAGTAGTAGTACAAGTATTACAATTAATAAAACATTAAGAAGTATAGATGTATCAGCGGTAACAGGTACATCAACAGCAACGTGGGCATTAGGTGATGAAAATGGTAATTTATACTTTGCAGTAAATTATACAGGTTCAAGTTTAACAACAATATACATAAATGTAATAAATAATAAAACAGGAATAAGTAAACTATAAAGGAGTGAAATTATGATACAACAAAACAAGATATACCAAGTCGCATTAGATGGACAAACTGTAACAAAATTAGAGGGTAATACCTATGTTGCGTTTTCTAACAATGTGCAAGTAGATT
>Ga0102814_10002679_pt1 | contig 11988 bp, 16 predicted proteins | sample ColrivemetaGS741_FD_79112 | JGI IMG/M metagenome (GOLD analysis project Ga0102814, IMG submission 79112) | Estuarine microbial communities from the Columbia River estuary - Flood tide ETM metaG S.741 | ecosystem: Environmental > Aquatic > Marine > Intertidal zone > Estuary | place: USA... | reverse complement strand
TTCCGCAAGGTCACGGTCGATTGTATGAACAAATGTTGAGGTACCGAGCGCATTGCTGGTCAGGTTGCCGATATGCTCAGCACCCCGCCGCTTGTTAAGTCCATGGACCGCCGAGAGGTAAGCGTTTGTTACGCTGTCAGCAGCCGTAGGAATACGTAGCTCAGGTACCTGTTGAGTGACACCGCCGGTTAGACCGGGGATGCTATCAGACAGGTAGGGCATTAGTAGCCTCCGAGGTGACGTGAGGAGATGTAGTTAGAGAGAGGGTTGTCCCAGAGGACGTTGCGGTCAGCGTTCTTACCTTCGTCCTGCTTCAGAGCGACGTAGGCACGGGAGGCTTGAGCCTGCACTTGGGCCATGTCAGCGTCTGCGCCTACTACACGGTTCATGTAGCGGTGCTGTGCGTCGAGGGTGATGAAGCGACGGGCTTCTTCTGGGAGGCCATCGAAGTCCCACAGGTAAACCAGATCGGCATACACCTCGGTCTCGAAGGTAGCCGTGAAGTCAACCATGTTGAACAGCTTGGAGTTACGAATGGTGAACCGTTGGTTACGGTCGTTCCACCCATTGACATCCGTAGCGTCCACTCGAGTGACGTTGGTGGGGACGAAGATGTTGTTGTTCGTGTCAGGTGTGAGCTTAGCCTTGCGGCGAGTGTTCCAACTCCAGCCACGGCTCTGCAATTCACGGGAGACCTCATCAATGACTTGGACGGCAATCTGTGCCTCAGCAATGTCGTCTACGAGGTTTGATACGGGGTACTCGCCTACAGCCGTCAGTAGACTGTTCACTGCATCGAGTTTGGTAGATGGTGTAAGCATTGTATCCGCCTTAGGTTGATTTTAAAAGGGAGGCCCCGCTAAGGACCCCCCTTGAAAGGTAGTTTATGACTTAAGCGTCAGCAGCCTTACGTACTTCGTACAGAGCCGAAGGACGCAGAACGTCAGAACCGAAGAGCATCTTGGAAGCGAGCAAGGTGCCCTGCTTAGCTACTGAATACTCAGTCTCGGTAACCATGTCCTGAGCCTTGATCATGCCAATGGCAGAGGAGTGCATGAACATACCGAGCGTGTCGGAAGCATTGATAGCGTAGTCGTCACCGAAGCCGCCCGTAGGAGCGTTCAATGGGGTGCGACCGTCTGGGCCGAAGTTGCTTACCCCGTCAACAGTAGCGGTACCGTTAATAGCCATGTGGTTGGTTTTGATCAGGTTGAAGCCTGCAACTTGATAGAGTTGAGCAGCAGCAAAATCACCGTTGGTGGACATGTCACGGTTCAGCAGCTTGGATACAGTTGTGTCGTTGCTGTTGATCAGTGCGTAGTAGGTAGACGGAGCTACGTACAGGGCACGGTCTTCGTACGGGATGTCTTCCATGTCGAAGTATGCAGCAGCCTCGAACGCAGCGTTGATAAGCTCAGCAGCGCCACCAGCGGTGCCTACGTGCTTAGTCACAGCGTTGTTCATACCAACGAGGCCTTTGCCTTTGCCGGTAGCAGCGGTGGTAGCAGCGGTGATGCCAGCTACAGAAGCAGCGTTAAACCGACCACCGAGACGGGATACGCCAACTGCACGTTGGAACAGTTTACGCTCCATCGTAAGAGCCATAGCTGAAGCCATTTGCTTGCTGTACTCGCCACGGAACTCAAAGTGCGTGAGCATTTCATCGATGTTGTTGATCCATACGGAGCTGATGATGGTGTCGTCGATGGTGACGTCCTTGGCGCTCGTATCGATGGACTGACCGATGATCTCTTGGCCGGGGATAAATGTGTCTGCGGAAGCACGGCCAATCGCAGGGAATTGAGCAGAAATGCCGCCGTTCAAGGAGATGGAGCGTACGCCATTCTTCAGCGCAAACTTCTCGTCAAAGTGCTTGATCATCTCACCAGAGAACGCCTTAAGAAGGAGGTCACGGGAGTTGCCGTAGGTGCCGTTGTTTGGGGCACCAGAGCCAGCAAAGGTATTAACCTTAGCCGGGGTATATGAATTAGTCTGAGCCATGTTTCTGGCCTTTCATAAATAGGGTATGTCCCCGAGTGGGGAAGGAGATATAGAAGGATCGATCCCGGCGCTTAGAGCAGCCAACTTCCTTAAGGTTATCCCCGCAGGGGCCTCACATCGTTTGTCTTGTCTTTGGACGGGGTAAGATGTTTACCGGGAGTGCATGCTAATCCGGTAGCTACGCCTGCTTAGGAGCAGCACGTATCGGGGGCTTAAAATACAGCGCCCCCTGACTGAAATTACTTGTTACGTCCTCGGTTCGTCTTCTTCGATTGAATGCGAAGGTTCGAGGAGGAATTGTTGCGAGGGTTGCGGTCCTTGTGGTCCACGTCTTTACCCGCCAGAGCTTTCTTGCCCTTCTTCTTAATCATCAAGGCACGAGCTTTGTTACGTCCAGCCCTGCGCTTCTTCTGCTCAGGCTTGGCGTGGTAGCTTGCGTACTCTTTTTTGTAATCACGTGCCATCGCAGAAAGCCTCTTGTTTGACGTTGTTGAGGTAGATTTGCTCAACGGTCTCTAGGCTATCTACTTTGCTTGCGTAGATCGGATCCCACTGCCCACAGGCAGCTTCAATCCCGCCACCAACCTTTACGCTGCATCCGCTCAGCACGCTCACTAGGGCTAAGACGCAGAGCATCGGCAGCAGCATCGTTAGCACGTCGCCCACGAGTGTTAGCTTCTTCATCGATGTTGTCCTTATAGGATTTGACGGCGTTCCTGTTGGACCACCAAAGGAGACCGGCGAGACCAACAGTGATCAACAGAGCGGCAGACCACACACGGTCCAGCCATTCGATTATCTTTTTCATTTCTTTCTGAAGCCGCCTTTTTTAGCCTTCATCTTGGCGTACGTCTTCGGATCAATAGTGGACTTCTTCTTAGAACGAGAGATCCCCTTCTTCTTACGGATGTTCATGTTCCGGTAGAGGCTCATAGCGACTTAATACCTTTCTTGAGGATCTTCTCGATGCGCTTCCAGAACTTCAGGATTAGGAAAAGGATCGCAAGGCCGATGAAGATCTGTGATGTAACTGTTCCCAGCTTCTCAGCGTTCTCCATACCGAGAAGATCGAACACGGCTGTGAAGAAGGTAGCGAAGATACCCAGCGCCCCGGTGATGACTGTACGCCAGCCCGTTACGCCATTAATGAGTGGGTCGCTTTCGTCCTCTTCTTCGAGGACCACTTGAGGCTCCTCAGGAGCAACCCACGTCATCTCTTCAGGCGACACCTCGATGGTGTAACCATTGTCTCGCCAAGCCTCACGTAAACCGTGGACCATGCCCCAGTAGAGTTCGTCCACCACAGCTTGATCAGACAGATTGTAGGTGGTGCTGAAGGCTTCGTAGCCGGGAGCAGAGGTAGAGCGTGCGCCTGCCTCCCACTTACCCATAGAGACCATCACTCGGTACAGCTTGAGGTATCCCTCAGGGTCCTGCCAGAGATCGATGCCTTCATACAGGCCTATAGCGCTGTCACGAGCTACAGTGTTACCGTAGGTGTCTGCGTGGCCGGTGGAGTACGCCTTCATAATATAAGCGATGGAGACAACGCCGGGTTTAATCTCAGCACGTCGGATGACATAGTGTCCCCAGTAGGCGGCTCCCCCATATACGGAGGAGAACGCTGGAGTAGGTAAATCGGTACCATCAGAAGCCGGTAGAGTTTGTGCGTCGAGTGCGCCAAAGCGAGCTTCATGGTTGTCACGAGAGGAGCCGATGGCACCGATATTCCGCAGCCGCACACTGGCAGGTACGGACTTGTCGTATTCTGAGTAAGCCCAAGGGCCAGTGTAGAGTTTCATTGCGGGTTCCTAGAGGCCAGAGCGACCAATCTTGTTTACGACTTCTGCGTTGTAAGCAGCGTCGGTGTAGTAGCGGGGATCATCCATCGCTACCTTGACCTGTGCCCAGTTGTCGAACTTGTCGGCAGACGGGGGCGTACCACCGGCAATGTTACGAGCTGGTTCTTGAGCGCCTGAGGAGCCACGCTGGGCATTCAGACCGGACACCGCCAGCTTTACAGCCGAGGTGTTGCCTGAGTTCAGGAGATCATTGAAGGTATCGATGTCAGCCTCAGACATGTTGTCCGCAGCCCAGCCGATCAGGTCGTTGTATTCAGCTTCGCCACCGGCTGCTGAGTACACCTCAGATTGGAATGCAGAGGTAGCAGCCTCTTGGCCAGCTACGTAGGTGTTGTACATGTCTTGGGTGATCGTACCGGACTTGAGGAGGGCCTCCATGTCGGCTGCGTTGTGTTCAGGCTCAGCAGCCTTAGGGGTAATCTTGAGGTCTTCCTCAGATACCGACTTAGCTGCTTGAACCTCCCCGCTACCCAGCTTCTTCTCCAGTTCGGAGTAAGCCTTGGCGAGATCTTCGACGGTCTGAAACTTGCCTAGTAAAGGCGCTGCTGGAGCTTCACCTACCTTGTTGCCCTCAGCATCGAGACCAACGGCAGAGAGTGTCTCTTCCATTGTTGGCTCTACTACAGGGTCAGAGGTAGATACGCTTACGCTTTCAGTACTCATGTTATTTTATTATCCTTGGGGTTGGCCCATGGCGTTAGCGCCTGCCTGCATCATCATCTGCTGTGCTTGCTGCTCTTGCGCCTGTGCCTGTTGTTGTTGGATTTCTTGTTCGTTATATATGAGGCCGTCCATCTCGAGACCGAGAGAGATACCGACACGCTTAACAAGGTCACCCATGTTCACTCTACCGAGCGCCTCTGGTCCCAAAGGAGCCAGCGCCTGTAGCAGCTGCATGTACTTGTTGAGGTCGTGTCCACGTCCGAGAGCGTCGAGACCGGTGACGATGGTAGGTTCAACCACGTCCTTAGGTAGCTCAGGGAGTTTCTTCGATTTAGTCATCTGGGCCATCAAGCGGCGTACCAGAGGAAGCTGGAGTTCGTTACTCAGTACCGAGTAGACACCACCAAGGGTGTTCTCGAGTTGCTGGGCACGCATCCGTACTTCTTCGGCGGTTACACGCTCACCATCCCGAAGAGCACCTTGCTCACTCAGGAAGGCTTGGGAGATACGCATCTCTAGTCGCTGCACCTGTTGGGATGCGACGGCCATGTCTGCGCCCTTATCAACTTTCATGAATTGGATGTCGTCAGCACCACCGGCAATGACTGCACCGTTAGGGGCTTTCGCTACGTCGTCTTCATCGGTTGTACCCATAGGGTTTACCAGAACGAGGAGACGGGCGGCTGCTGTAGCACTATCCACGATGGCCTTAGAGAGACCCTCGAGGGCACGGATGTCACCGTAGAAGCTTTCTACGTGCGCACGACCGTAGTGTTCGCCAGCAATAGCTGTCCAACGGAGAGGCATGAATGGTGGTTCATCGATAGGGTAGGTACCTTCGGTGCCGGGGATCATAACATCCTCGACCTCTTGGTAGGTCTTCCACTTCTTCCCCTCGAGGTAGAACTTAGTGTAGATCGATACGGGCTTACTAGAGCCACCGCTGTCGTTAGCTGAGAAGGAGGTCAGTGCCAGTACATCCTCAGGCAGCGTCTCGATATGAAACTCTTCCTTGATGATGACCTGCTTGATGTTACCCTCAGGATCCCGTGTGACCACGTACTTATCCAAGGAGTAGCCCTTAACACCTTCCTTGCCGAGATGCAGGAGGTAGTTGCCTGTTACTATGAGGTGACGGAGCGCCTCAAAGATGGGAGACCGCATAGCGTTCTTTTCCATCTCAGACATCACCGCACGTTCAACATGGGCTAACTGTTCGTCCACCGCAGCACGCTTAGTAGGATCACCACCGGTGAGTTCCATGAGTGTAAAGCGGTCCACGTCCATCTTAAAGAAGGACTGGTTAGGCGGGAACAGCGCCATCTGCAACTTAGATGCGAGGTTCTGGACCCCCACAGCCGAGATGGATGAGTAGGGGGTATGGATCTTGGTGCTTTCGTTGTGTCCTTCTTCCATCATCAGAGACGGAATGGTCACAGAAGCAAACGCACGGGCACGGTCGAGGTACACGTTGCGCTGGCCTGAGAGCTTATTGTAGATGGCTTTACATTGGCCGAGCATTAGCTGCTACCTCGTTTGTCATTTATGATGCCATAGACCGGGCTGACCTTCCTGATGGGAGGGGCACCGGGAGTGGCTGAGTTCTGGATACTTGCGATGCCACTTGAGGAGACACCTACGGAGGGGAGACCACTCTTGATGGCTGAGGACGCACGGTCCTTGTCCAGTGGGTTACGCAAGGTCTGCTCACCCGCTTTTGACTTCCTTACTTCCAGACGCTTTGTGGACTGGTAGTTCTCCGTCGTCGTCACCGGCTCTGGGGCCGTAGGTGTGAAGACAGGCAGGGAGGTGATGTTGTCAGCAAGGGTTTCTGCCTGAGCAGTAACCGTGATGGGCTTCGCAGAGGCAATCGGAGAGGACCCACCAAAGGACCCTCTCGACTTGTAGCTTGTAGACTGCTGGTAGGTAGGACGCTGGATGCCTTGGGGGTTAGCCGCAGGGCGGAAGGCGGTACTACTTGTGTTACGAGCAGGAGGCTGGACGGCAGGGGTAGGCTGTTGTACCTGCTCCCCACGGCCTCTACCGCCAAACGCAACGGCTAGACCAGTGACCGCAGCACCTAAGAGTAGTCCTCCAGCAATGCCGAGGTATGGAATAGCCATGTCTTTAATCCATCTTCTGTTGTTTCTTATGGGTTGCCTCAAGGAGGTTGATGACGGTTTGGATGCCTTGCATCTTCTTCACCATACCGAGGTCCACGTCATCTGACATAGGAACCGTATTAGGGAAGGTTCCCTTGAGGTACTCTAAGAGTTCTATTGATATATAAGGTGTTTTCATCTCATATGTTTCCTTATAGTCTACGCTTTAACGCACAGGACACGCACCGGTTGCACAATCAGGGTCTTCGAGGTCATCCATCTGGTCGGTTGCGTCGAGATTTACTTCGCTAAGAGTAGCTTCGTATTCCTCGTATTCTTCCTGAGTGATGACTTCCTGAGGCAGGTAGGGGTAGCCTAAGTCCTCAGCGGTCTTGGTCGGGTCGTTGCGGAATATCCAGCTAACACCTACGTAGGTATCCCAGTTCTCGAGCAGCCACTTGAGGATGTCCTTTACCTCTGTAGGGTCGTAGGAGATCGTCACCGAACAGTTGTGGTCAACGTAGTTGTCCATCATCAGCTTGTAGCGGTCGAGTTGCTTAACGGCGCTCTCGAGGTTCACTTCCTTACCGCCAACCTTGTCGAAGTCCACAGTGTCCCACACAACGGGGAAGCTGTAGATGATTGCATCGGCAGGGGAGTACGGATCGGGGAAGTTGCGGTAACCAGCTTCTTTGAGGCGGGGTACCAGAGGGTCGTTGATCGAGAACTTTACGTTGTTAATCAGGTACTTACCGAGAGGCTTGTGTACGCCCTCAGTTGTACTCATGACCTTGGACAGGGTACCCGATGGCTTGATCGTGGTGATCGCCTTGGAACGTGGAAGACCCAGTTCGTCAGCCATCTCATGAGCAGCATCATGTGCAGCCGCACGGAGAGCCTGAAGGTACTCAGCGCTGGGGTTAGCAGCAGCGATGCCGGTGATTCCAACACCCATCAGGCGTAGGTAGTCATTGCTCTCATCCCAACCGGGCTGGAGAACACCGTCTTTAAAACTTACACATGTCTGACGGTAGTTAGCTCGGGATACCAATCGGACAACCTTGAGGATCGTAGGGTTCTTTAACGAGAATTTGCTGAGGTCAATCTCTACTAGGTTGCAAAAACTTGTATCCCCCAACATGATCTCGGCGCAAGGGTTCACACCTTTAAACCACGGGGCACGCTTCTTAGCCGCAGCGCCGTTGATGAAACCCGGCTCAGAGCCACCAGCTTCGATCATCTTTGCGAAAACACCTTCCAACTCTAGGCGGGAGGGCTTGTCCCAAAAGACGACGGAGTTGTTCGACTGACCACGCCACGGGCGGTCAATCCAGTGATCCTTCTTGGCCTCGATGAAGTCGTGAGCCATCTCGTTATCGATGTCCAGAAGAGCAATCTCAGCAGAACGACGGGATGACAGAGTGGTACCTAAAAGGTTAAGCAAGTCAAGAATATCTAGCTCGTTCAACAGGTTACCGTTTCTGTTGTTCAGTACGCCAGCAATCTTTTCGTAAGCGTCAGCGAGTGTGCCGTCGCCAGAACTGATCCAGCCGTAGCCAGACAAACGCTCACCACCGGGGCGGATCTCAGAGAAGTCGATAAGCAGCTTCTCAGCATCCGCTGGGAGCGTCAGGAGCTTACCGATTGACTTGGCCCATGCCTCAGCGCTGTCGCCTACGGAGAGCGTGTAGTGGCCCTTCATCGGCAGGCTAAGCAGCTTAGTAGTCTCACGGCCACCTTTAGTAGTCCGATGGGAGCGTTGGATCTCTACAGCTACCGGCTTGTGGAAGCCACGCAGTACGCCAACAGCAGGGGAGAAGCCTACGCCACAGCCCTGAAGGAGCAGCCAGAAGGCGTCAACGACATCGCTGGGTGTGCGCACAGTGTTGAAGCTACAGTTAAACTGTGACGCCTCACGGGTCTTAGCAACCTCCGTACCACCCAGCCACCGTGTGCGGCCACTAGGGGATGCCTCGAGGGAGTAGAAGATGTCGTAGAGTTCGTCTAGTTCGTTAATCTCATCACTGTTCAGGTCCCGGCCCAAGGCACGCTCCCATAACCACTGCTGGTGCTGGATGATGCGGTCGGTCGTCTGTTCGAGTGTTTCGAACACGCCAGCTTCTTCATCGAGTGGGCGTGAGTAAGTGCGTCGGTGAACGATCTCCGAGCGGGTGTCTTTAAATGACATGTTATCTTTACCTATAGAAGTTTTGGTTGAGGAGAACGACAATGGGAAGACCGCCGGGATCTAGGTCCCAGAAGTAGCGGGTTCTCATGTATGTGTTGTTCGGGGGGCCTGTGACGCCGCCGTTTCGTGTCACCACAACGAAGACACCTAGCTCAGGAGATGAGCTATCGATGTATTCTTCGGTGAATGTGTAGTCAGAGGTGATGTCTTGGTTAAGGCCAAGGTCACGGTAGGTGTTGTACTTCTCTGTAACCTGAACCTCCCAATCGTAGGGGAGGCCACTGCCGTCGTTCATAGTTACAATGATGCCCTGAGAGGCCTCGTAGTAACCATAGACATCCAGCGGTGGTAGCTGAGTGGTCGTGAGAGAGGTCTTGTTCTGCCCAGCGCCATTACGCACCACCGTAGTGATCTCGTAGCAGCCGTAGGTGGGCAGTGTGTTACCTAAGCGGTAACCAAAGTTGATCGGATCGTGGAGGCTCGTGTTAGCTGCGAGGGTTGTCACCCCGTGCCCTGAAGCCACGTTGTCCGTCGTAGAGTAGAAGTTACAGTTGATCGTCATCCCATGAGGGACACCACTGAAGCTAGGCGCTACGGGGTTAGACCCGTTGCCGTACACTCTCAGCTTTGGAGATGCTGTGTCTACGTCGTTGATCGCAGCGTTGTAGTAGGTGGACCAGTCTATGCCAGCGTTCGTGTTGGCGAACTTGTCGTAGGTCACCTCGAGATCCACCGTCATACCCGGCGCTAACTGGCCGGACGTAAAGGCAATCTGTACGGCGCTACTGACGCTCGAGTTCGCTGATGTTACCCCGTTGTAGTAACCGCCGGGACCCTGAGCGGGGCGAGTGATGGAGTAACCCACCGGAGATACGTTACCGTTAGCCTGTCTCACGACCACGTTGATGGTCTTAACAGGGTACTGGAATGACTTGTACTCGTGCAGGTCGTTTACCCAAGAGTAGCCACTTACGTTGGTGAAAGCCTTAGGATTGTGCCCTGAGAGGTTGTTGTTGAACGTGTAAACTGCGTAAGGCCATACAACTGTACCATCTAACTCACAGCCCCTAGGTGCCCCTGCGCCAATACCGGGATTAGCTTTCTTGGAGATGTTTACCTTAGGGTTAGCTGAGGAGGTACCTGCGGTGTAGCTGATGTTATAGAGGTTGGTTACGTCAATGTTAGCGTTACGGTCATCAAACGTCTGGATGTCGAACTCAAAGTCAATGCGGGTTCCCGAGCCAAACGGTAGACCGCTGGGGCTTCTCACAGTGATTACATTGGATCCGCCATGTATAGCCTTCTCTGCTGAGTTCCACACGTATCCTCCATCCACAGAACGTGGGGAAGGCCTGATAAGCGTGTAGTTCATTGTTCCACCGGTGATGGCGGACGTTACTGTTACTCGGATGTCAGAGCAGCGTGCTGATACGTCAAAGCTCTGATACAAGAACGATCCATATTCGTCTTCGTCGTGGCCGGGGCCATAGTTGTTTACTGAGCTTTCACCAATCGTGAACCCAGTCGAGGACCCGTTACAGATTACCGTCGCTGTGCGGGTCTCACGGTACTGGAGATTTCGGTCTTGGATGATCCTTGTCTCACCACCGATAGCAGCGCTGGTCACGGTGTTGCTAGGCTGACCTACTAGGTCGATGGTTGTCACCGTGTGGCTGTTCGAGGTGACGCTCCAGTTACGCTCCGTACCGGCGCTTCTAGTCGTAGTCGTAGTGGGGTTCTGAAGCTCGTAGGGGCTGGTTACAGTGAATGTAATGGGCGTGGTTGTATCGTAGGTGTAGCCGTTAGGAGCAGGCGTCAGGGAGAACCATGAGGGGTCTGTGGAGCCGAAGCTAATGTCTTGTCCCGTGAAGTCGTCGTTGGTTTCAATATAGTCAACCGGGTATGTCTGAGTGTACGTCGCATTGGTGATGCCGTAGTCTGATACGATCTCTTGCAGGTCGTACGTAGGGAGGCGGTAAGGGTCCCACCCAAAGGCTTTCTCGAGAACGAAGTAAGGCGACCCATTGTTTGCAACAGGGTCCCACACGTCCTCCACACCAAAGGCAGGGATGGTAAGGTCAGCGCCAATGCGCCCACGATAGTATGCCATTTGTTACATCCTTAGGTTAAAGGGAGAGGGGCGCTTGGCCCCTCAGGTTAAAATAGGTCGTCTAAGTTTGGTTTCTCGTAGTTAGGTCCTTTGAGAACCTTGCCATCTTCTCGGTAGATAGGCTTACCGTTGTCATCGAGTTTACTCATGTTGGAGGCGTGGACACGGTTGAACGCTGGCTCCAAAGGGAGGTTCAGTTGCTCAGCGGTGCCATAGACGACGTAGAGGAGGTCAGCGAGTTCTTTAGTAAGTGCGACCTTGTTCAGGACAGGCCGTTCTAACTCGTCATAGACCTCACCAGCTTCCTCCATGATTAGACGTTGGCGGAGCCTGATGATCTCATCTTCTTTGGAGGCGTCGAATACTTGGTCCATCGCAGTCATGAAGGCAGCGACGTGTTGCTGTTTGGTAATATGATGGGTCATTCGTCATCTCCTTGTGCATGGCGTAAGATGGTCTCTGCGATCCTCCAGTAGGCGTCAGAGGCTTCTTTCTCACCGTTATCAGCGGCTTGGAGGGACAGTTTACGGAACTTGGCTGCGTCAGCTTTTAGCTCTCGGTTAGTCATCTTCGTCTACTCCTCCTGAAAACAGTTCGATCATCCCGAGGACCATGCCGAGCATTGTCTGGGAGATTGCAAGGGTAAGCCCCAACACCACGCCGGTACCGATGATGATGAAGGGAGCGATTAGGCCACACAAAGCGGCCAGCTTGAGGGTCTCCATGATCACAGGATGTCTTCGCCTTTGATCAGGTTTATGCGCATCTCGGCGTACCGAATAACCTTCTGGAGATCGATGATTGCGCTCTCCTCGAGGGAGCGACCTTCGTAGGTCTTGTGCCCTGCTCGAAGACAGTATTTCACAATATTCCCGCTGGCGAAGTCTAGCCCGTTCTTCATAGAGAATGTCACGGGTTCAATTTTGTACCGTGCGTAGTGGGACGGCTTGTTTACAATGTCGTTGGTGTCCATAGTTTGATCTCTCCTTCTACAAAGTCAGTGTTACGCAGGATGCGAGCGCATCGAGCTTGAATAAGTGCATCGTCTTCAGTGAGGTCTTT
>Ga0102814_10002673_pt1 | contig 12013 bp, 12 predicted proteins | sample ColrivemetaGS741_FD_79112 | JGI IMG/M metagenome (GOLD analysis project Ga0102814, IMG submission 79112) | Estuarine microbial communities from the Columbia River estuary - Flood tide ETM metaG S.741 | ecosystem: Environmental > Aquatic > Marine > Intertidal zone > Estuary | place: USA... | reverse complement strand
CGCTCAGTTACTTTAGCTTCTGCTTTAAATTTCTGCAAGTAAGTATAGTAACCGCTTGGTGTGTTACCACGTGGGTTAACCGTTGGCTCGCCGTCAGCAGGGAAACTAGTAGAAACATATTGTAACGCTCCGCCAGCAGAAGCAGCCGCTGGTAAAACTGCACCGTCTAAACTTTGTAAGCTTAATATAACCTGAGAAGCAACCACTCCTGCAACCGAAGTAATCATACAAATTTTCCAACCACCAGCAGACGTAGCATAACGAACAATTTGGTTAGCATGGAAAATAGTAGCATCAGCTTCGGCTACCGATACAAAAGGAGTTGTTTCTGGTACATAAGAACCGTTTGTAATATAAGTTGTACCATCGGAATCTGGTGTTACTGTTTCCGCTTCATCTGGTAAAAATTCATCGTCCTCGAACCATTCGTGTACAACGTTGCTTGCTTGTTCTTGTGAACCCATAAGCATAACCATTGTGTTAACGGATGTTTCAAAAGGTTTGTAAGTAAGCATTACGTCAGAGACGGAACGCTCTTTCATAGTACCTACACCGTTGCTACCACCTTCGTGAGCAGCTACGTTTTGGAAATATTGTGTGTTGTCGGAACGGTATGTATTAAAGACCGCGCCAGTATTCGGTTGGTTATCGAATGCTTTGTCTGTATAAGAGCCAGACACTAATTGTTGGTGTGTATATGCCATAATAGTAGTTTAATTTAAGACTTGAAGAGTTTACTTCTTGCGTCTAGTTGTTGTTGGTTTCTATTGCCAAGTGCGCTTCTTAAACCAGCTAAACCTTCTAATTTCGGTTGCGGTGCTTTACCGCCGCTGAAAATGTTTTTACCATTGTAATTTAATGGTTGGTTTTGCTGTTGCATCTGCATTTGCTGGCGTTTAGGTACTTTGTTTTCCCTTGCCGCAATAGCATTTAACGTCATTAAGAAAGCGTCTTCTCGGATTAACTTCGGGTTTTTCGGGTCTAATACGAATCTGGATTCTTCAACCGCTCGTTCATATAAGTCCTTATGTTCCCCTGCAAAATCATAACCCGCTTTTAAGGCTTCGTTGAATTGAGATTCAAAGCGTTGTTTGTTTTGATTTAACACCGTTTGTTTCTCTTGTGTCTCTTTCGTTCGTTGTTCCCGTTGCTCCAATTCAGCCAAAGTTTTTTCCAACGCCAAGCGTGGAACTTCGTTAGTTGCATAGGTTAACTGCGCTTTTAACACTTCATTCTGCCACTCCATTGCTGTGTATTGTGTCTTTTTAGAGACATCTAAATACCCTGCGGCGGAAAGCGAATTTTCGTCTGCGGAAGCTAGACCACTACCAAGTTTACTATTATTAGAAGCCCCAACCGATTTATTAGTTTCACCTAATTTCAATCTCGTCTTCAAATAGTTCTCTGCGGTTTCCCCTTTACTCGCAGCATCGAGTAGTTCTTTAATTAGAGGGTCACGTTCGTAAACCTCGTCTAATTGTTGAACCGTTTGCTTGTATTTTTCAATTTCTTTTAACGACCCGTTGATTTTTGTAAATTCCCTTTGCGAGTTTCGGTAGGCTTCCGCTAATTTCTTAGGGTCGCCGCCAAATGTTTCCTGAAACAAGCGTATATCAGGGTCGTCATTTTGGTTTTCCTTAATATACGAATTATTTTGACCATTGTCAAGTTTTTCGTTTTTAGGCTCTACTTTCTCTTGCGATTGAGCATTTTGTTCGTTTGTTTTGTTTTCAGTTTGTTCTTGCTTAGAATGTTTTTTAGCTAATTCTAAAGCGTAGTCGGCAATTGCGTTGTTATTTTCCATATAGATTTACGTTGTTACGTTCCTATTGTTGTTCTATGTTTTGTTGTCGAATCGGTTCGGCGGCTTGTTTTTGAATACCGCCCATGCCCTGACCAAATTCGGATTGTTTGTTTTCTTGGGCAGAAAGTTCTTTATAACGGGATAATTGTACTTTGTTTACAAATTCATTTACTTGTTGCGGCGAAAGACCTGTTTGCATAGCTATTTGTTGTACGGTTTGTACATCAACCATACTAGCGGCTTGTTCTCTTGCCGATTTAATACGGTGGTTAGCCATGTCTTTCATAATATCCATACGGTCGGCATTACTACTGTATTTAAGGGCTATCTCTAAAGGCATTGCACCAGCCGCCGCTAATTGCATTAACTGTGCGCTGTTAGCCGCATTTACCTGAGCATCTTGTTCAACAGGAATTAACGTTAACGTAAAAAGCCCTTCGCGTACTGCGTCGGCAAACAACTCAACGTTTTCATTAAAGTCAAAATTAACCCATTGTTGGTAACGCTCACCAATCATTCTAATAACGTTCATTTTCTTATCACGCAACATAGCGGCACACATCGTTACCGTTTTCTTTGTAAAATGATGTAAAGAACGTTCAAAATTTGAAAAAATAATACCGTTAGCCGCTTGTCCTTGTTCAATTTCCATTCGCATACGACCCGTTGGCGTATCAGAACCTACTTTACCAATTTGTGCGTTGTTTACACCAATTATTTCACGAAGTTGTGACTGATAGTCACGGATTAACTCGTTTATGTATTGTAGGTTTTGAGCAACGTTGGTTACTTGTTGGATACTACGGTCTAAGGTCATACCAGCTTTTAGCTTTAATGCGATAACCCCGCCCATGTTTGCCCAACTATCGGCAATGTCTTCAACGGTATAATTAGATGCCGCCAACGCATTTTGGTCAACGATTAATAATCCTTTTGCCGAAGAAGCTAACATTACTTCCCTAAACATCGCCGCTTTACTTAACGCTATAATAATGTCTTTAGCATCATCAATTAAAGAAGTCCAATAACCGTCAGTATATTGGGCAAAGAAAGCTGTATAAGGGTGAATACCATGTGGTAATTCACTACGTTTATGTTTAAATAAAACAGTATCAGTAAAAATGGTTTCGTACCATATCGGCTCGTTAATTTCTTCAATTACAAAACGGTCTAGTATATCTTGTGCTATTTGTTGTTTAAGTCCTTCAATATCGTCTAATATTTCATCGTCGCCCGTCTGTTCGGCTTGCGCTAAATATTCATCTAAAATAAGATTCTTTAATTGTTCAACAACCGTTTCATCGGTTTGCCCGAATTGTGAAATCTTTAAATCGCCCGTTTGAGTGTCAGTAATACGGTATCTTTTTTCACTTTGTAACGACCATAGATGCATCAGTTTAAGGCGTGGGTTAGTAACGTTATCTACAAAACGATAACGGTCTTTGTAACCCGTGTTTCCTGTGTACGTTCTAAAGTTACCTTTATTGGTATATTGTTTATAATGTTCTCGTATCTGCGCTTCATGTTGTGGATATAACTGTAATAAGTCGTCCATATACATTTCATGTACTTCACCGATAAACTCAATGTCTTTTAAGTCGTATTCAACGCTACTTTCATCCCAAATCATCGCCCGTTGCGATACCCTTGTTATGTCAATCGACCCTTCTCTGTTATTTCGTGTACTGTAAATTGCTTTTAAAAAGTCAGCCCCTGTTATGACACCGTTCTCGAAACAGTCATTCTCTACGTTTACCGCCCCACTTTCGTCACGAACAACGCCCAACAAAGCAGTAATTGCTTGCGCGTATTTATCATCGACGTAATTATCAAAGTAATCTTCCGCTTCGGTGTTGGTCTGAAACTCACCCGAATTAACGGTTTCTTCCACGTAAGCGATTTTCTCTTGATTACGTCTGGTGAAGGAATGTATATCGCGTGGTAAAATATCATACTTGAATTTCCTACTTTTCTGGGCGGTTAACAACGCATTAATATAAATACGATGAAACATAAACTGGTAAGGTTGGATACCAAGCGAGCGAAAAAAGGCAATATCGGAATCATCCCATAACTCTTTTTTCCAAATACGCATAGCGTCGTCGGCGCGTTCCAATCTAACAACGCGAGACTGTTCACCTATTTCAACTAACTTTCTTGAATCAAACAACAGTTTTTGTGCGTCTGAATCAGATAATTCGGTTAAATTGGTTTTTAATGGTTCGTTTACTAAATTATTTTGTTGTAACATCTACGTTTGTTTTATCCTTTATCATAGCAAATAATTGCGTAAAAAATGTGTTTATTCTCGGTACGTTCTCGCCGATTGATTTTACTTCCGTTGTGCAAACAAAAATATACGCCCACGCATCAATAAATTCTAACATAGGCGACATATTACTTAACATCGTAACCGAAGAAAGAATGAAAATATATTCGATACTCTTAACAAAGGTAGAACGAAAACCGATTGAAGTTATTTTCTCGCCGCGTCTAAAAGCGCTCCATACACCAGTAACAAAATCAATCGTTATTAATAAAATTAAAGTCAAAATAAAACTAACGTCAGTTGCCAAAATAACACCCAATTTCTCTAAAAGCATAAGCCCCATACCCGATAAAGAAGTAATTAGTAGTTTAATATCGTAATATTCGATTAAACCTAGTATTGGTTTAATATACCTTCCTTGAAATACAATCATATCAGTTATCATTCACGCTCAAAAAATTAGTTATTTTATAACGTAATATACGAATATTTTTACAATTAACCAAATAGTTCGTTTTTACGTTAACGCAAATCATACTTTTTTAAATGAAACGTTCTTTTTTACACCTAACATGGTATGTGCTTGTGCTTTTTTTCGTTTTAGTTGTATCGGCGACTCTATTAGTCGTTCAATGTCTGTTTTGTCTTGGTTCGTTTGAATTATTTCATCTTCAATACGATTATTAGCTATAATACACAAACCGTCGGCGAACACAATATCATCTGCTTTACCAGCACTTGCTTCAAAACGAATTGTTCCACGCCCTGTTACTTTACGAACAAAGTTAATGTATTGGTCTAATGTTTCAAAATCGAACAGTTTATCGTACCCTTCGTCTCTATAAAAGGCGTATAGTTCATCTAACAATAGTTTACGAGTAGCTGTGTTGGTATTCCACCCCCACGTTGCTTCACCATTAGAACTATAACTCTCTGCAAAAATTTCACCAGCGTAAGGCATAACCCCATCTGGTTTAATAATGTTGATTATAGTTGCACGGTTACGCTCAGGTATTAAATAGGCATCATTGTAATAATACCCTAATTTCATCATTTCCTTTGCTACTTCATCTTCGGCAGCTTTACCGTACCAATGAGCAACAAATTCCCGTGTAAGTCGGTCAAATACTTTCATCGAAGTATAATCACCACGTTCCAACCCTTCCGATTGGTCAACCGATACAATATAACGGTTTAAATAATTTTGAACGGGTTCAGTTTTAATGGCTAATTCACCATACATAGATGGAACGAATGTTAAATCTTCGTTTAAATAGCCTTTAGGAAAGGTGTTTTTTGTTAAATCAATTTCATAGGTTGCTTTCTCGGCAAATAATTTAGCGCTATCAAAAAATGAATTGTTGGTAGCTAAAAAGGCGTCTTCGGCGAAAGTCGGATAGTAACGACACGCATCAACATATCTATACGAACAGTTCTCTTTAATATTAAAACGATACCAATTAATAGCTTCAATAGGTACGTTGTATTGGTCTAAGAGAATTTTTTCTCGTTCTAAAAACTGTTGTTTAGCTTCTGGTGAACCAAAATCAATATCATCTATATCAATGAGTTTATTGTCAATTAGGTTTTTACGATATTTCTTTAATAGATACCATTTAACAAACACAGGTCTAACACCCTCAAATGATGTTGTTTCACCGTTTAAAAAGCGTTTCCAAGATGCTTCCGCTTTAACCCATTCTTTATAATAGCCTTCCCCTGCTCCAGTTGTTCCGTTAGCCGTTGTTTCTAATACAACAAATTTAGGCACATCAGGGTTACTCATTTGCTGTTTAACCGAAGACATTACTTTATCGTAATGGTTGTAGTTGGCACATTCCGTTGCATGGAAAAAGATAACCGTACCACCCTTACCAACATTATCACCAGCCCCAGCGGTACGAACCGTTACCCATGATTTAGGTGTTGTTCCGTCTTTGCGTCGGTTGCCTAAAAACTTCATTTGATAACCCGTCGAAGATTCGATTTCAGGTTTAAATGGTTGCGATAATAGAATGTTCCCTTTGTTATCTTTAATTTCGATTATATCAGGTAAATTTTCATACGCTGTTTTGTATTTCTCGAATACTAAAGGAATATCCACATCATTGTGCATAAGTACGATACCACGATAATCCCTATCTTGCATAAGCATAAGGTCAATGTTTCGTAGGGCAGTATAAGTAGTAGCACCGAATTGGCGTGGTTTTAATGTAATAACTTGGCATCGTTTAACACCAGTCTCCGATTCAGAACGAGCAAACTCTTCTTCAATAGCATCATGGAATACCGTCTGTGCTTCATTGAATATAAACGGTATCGTTATTCCACCTTCATCAACGATACGGTATAGATAAGGGCATCTTACTTCAAACTTATCGAACTGTTTGTAATCATCTAGCGGTATGGTAACTATCTTTTTATCGTTCTCATAACGTTCGTGCTTTAAGTAATGTTCGATTGGTTTTTGCATCGGTTATTCGGCGGTTATTTACATTCTTTAAGTTTATTCAGGAAACAGTACATTTTGTTTAATGTTGCATTTGGTAACACAACCGTTTTGCTGTCTAGGCATATATTTTGATGCGCTGAGGTGTTACCCATAAGCCATTCAGGAAACAACCACAACATAGTGTTCATTCAACCTGACAATGACTGTTCACTAGCGGGTACGTTTTGTTTTTATTTTAACTAGACGACCCGTTTTGTTAACTACTTTCGGGGAAAGTTCTTTTAATCCATAAAACTAATTCCGTGTATTAACGCTATGTTCACATCATTTTTGTTTGTTTTTTCAGGATTAACATCCTTTCAAAAACGAAACCAAATGAGCGATTACGTTAAAGAACACTCCATTAGTTTTATTATAAGGTAAGTCCTGAAGCGTTAGTCAAAAAAGTTGACATAGCTTCGCTAAAGTCGGGCTGCCTTTTTTCTTTTTAAAAGTGAGTAAAATAATGTACTTAGCGAAAAAACTCACTTAAAAAAATAACGAAAAAAAACAACACCCAACTTCTGTTAAATAGTAGATTTCGGTTAAGAGCCAGCACTTGTTTTGCCCCCATACTCTTATCTTATACTACTACCATTTGCGACACTGTAGGAGAAAACTCAGAAGCTATGTTGGGCGCTTCCTACAATCCTACGTCTGCACCAATCAGGTCTGGCGACTTCCCCGCTATACGACTTGCAGCGGCGACCAGTATCATTATCAGTTGGTGGTACTAGATTACTCTAGGTGTCTGAGTATAAGATATAAAACTTTTTATTTAAAAGCAAGATGTTTGGAAAAAAAACCTTCTTCTTTTCACGGAAGAAGGCTTAGAACTGCCCATCTGTTTAATATATCTTAACTGCTGGATATAAGATACGGATAAAAATAATTAATGTCAAATTTTTCTATTTTTTAATTATTTATTTGCTTTTTATTTAAAAAGGCTGTATCTTATAGTCAGATTAAATAATAGAATATGTCCGATTTAAAAACCCGTTTATTAAACAGCCCTCATTTAAAAGACATCGTTTTCAATGCCGATGCTCATACTTATTTTGTTCGTGGCGAGCAATATTACGGTTATACTGGTCTTATAGGTAAATACAAACAACCGTTCGATAAAGAAGGTATGTCTAAGTATGTTGCGTTTAGAGACGGTAAAACACAAGAAGAAGTTTTAGCTGAGTGGGCGCAAGGTTTACAAGATAGTATTGATTATGGTACGCCCGTACACAACGCCGCCGACGATTTAATTAATACAGGTGAAATACACCCAGACTATGAAATAGAAATGGAAAGTATTATAGCTTCGTTATCCGATTTAGGTTTAACACCGTTGTTAGGCGAATACCTTATCTTTAACGATGAAATGAAACGTGCTTCGAGTATAGACCTTATTTGCGTTGACGAAAACGGTACATTGGTTGTGTGTGATTATAAAACACCAGCCAAAGGTATTAAATTCGACGCTTACAAAAACAAGAAAATGCTCTACCCTTTATCTAACATAGAAGATTCAACCTATAATCATTACAGCCTACAAATATCGCTCTATATAAGAGAGTTAGCAAAGTTAGGTTTTGATGTTGACCCTATCGGTTATATTTTGTACATTAGAGAAAGCCAACGGCATATTTATCCAACAACACCTTTGTTCGATGAAGTAAACAAATTAATCCAAATAGAAAGCTTTAACAAATGACCTACACCGAAATAATTAACAGTATTAAAAAAGGCGATTTAGAACGCCACGATAAATTTAGTTTGTCGGAATTAATCTACGATAAAACGATAAAAGACTTCAATTTAAGAATGGCTTCGCTTCGTAAGAAAATAGTAGAGAATGAAGACACCTTAAACGCTTTAGCTAACCAACGTACTTACGATTTTTACATGGGTAATTGGGCGGCTTACAATTTAATAGCCGACGAAAAAGACCAAATTAAAACGGCTTTAACCCCAGAACTCGACCAAAACGGACAACCAATGTGGTTAGAAGAATTAATGCACAAAGCGAAAGAAGTAAAATGAACATAGATAAATTTTTAGAAGTACGCACTAAACTGTTAGAAGAATCACTTGCGTTAACGTTAAAAAAAGGTAAAGATTATACTAAAGGTAGCGAAGACGTTCTTCGTAACTTTAAAGAAACGGGCGCTGATTTAGGATTAAGCCCAGAACAAGTTTGGGGTATTTTCGCAAAGAAACATTTCGATGCTATTATGTCCTATATTAAACACGGCGGCAAACACGAATCAGAACCAATCGCAGAACGCATTAAAGACTTACTAAACTATTTAGTGCTGTTATATGCTATTTTAAACGAGCAACCTAAAGGTAAAACATTAGTGGATATTTTAGGTGACGATGCGGATAAGGTAGATAAAAGTAAACACCATAATTTGTTCGACGAGGATAAAGAACGCATACAAATATTAGAAGACTTGCGCGAACTATTTTCTACAACAACCTTTACAATAGAATAATATGTACCAAGTATTAGCATTAGACCCTTCGTTCTCAGCTACGGGCTGGGCAGTAGTAGATAAAGACGAACACAAAATACTTAAAAGCGGCGTGTTTAAAATAGAACAAATACCGTTTAAACCTCGTCATTTAACAACTATGAAAATATACCAACAAAACTTCTATTTTAGTGAGTTGGAAAATTTGTTTAATGCTAATCCATACATTAAAGAAGTGTATTGCGAATACCCACATGGCGGGCAAAACCACCGTGCGGCGCATTCATTTGCTGTGGTTACTAGCATTATAATAGCACTATGTCGTTCAAGAAATATTAAATTAGAGTTTTGTTTAGAGTCACAAGCTAAAGTTTGTTTGCTTGGTAAAGCTAAAGGCGTAACCAAAGACGAGACCAGAGCCGCAATACTTGCTATTTACACGAAAAATGGTTATATTGAAGATAAGGCTAAGTTTAGAGCCGAAGCTATTGCCGACGCAATGTCGGTTTACACTTATTTTAAACAGAACAAAGGTTTATGAACGAAACGATAACCATAAGAGACAAAGTTACTTGCGTTGGTAAGCTTTATCCTGAATTAAAAGACCAATGTTTAACGGTGGTCGGTTTAGGCGGCGCTTACGGTAACACGTTTATTTTTGACAACGATACCAAACGTTACAAAAAAGAAGACTTTGTTTTAAAAGAAAAAGGCGTTGAACCAATTATCGAACGACACGATTTTAGTGTTAATAAAACGTTCGCTGTTTTAAATAGTTCAGATAAAAAATATAACACGCAACGCCAAAATGAAGTAAAGAATAGCGAACAAAATTTCTTTACCACAATAGACCATTATAAAGACAAAATCGAAAAATACAAAGACGAAAATAAGATACCTACTTATAAAAAAGGGTACGGTAAAACTTACATTCACATGAAATGAAAACACAGTTAGTTTTACTTCTTTTAACAATTTTTACATTAGTTGGGTTAGGTTTCAGCATTGGGCGTTGGTCAGCACCTTCGCCCGATGTTGTTTATAGAAACACGATAACCCCGCCAAAAGCAACATACGATATACCGAAAACGGTCTTTTTGTATTTACCGTTTCCAATCGAACACACAAGAGTAGACACTATTCGTGTTCCTGAATATATTACCGATTATGTTATAGCAAATCCAGATAGCGCTATCCAAGTTAAAAAAGATAAAGTTATATTTGTTTACTATAATCCTTTCACGCAATCGTATAGAGAAGACATATACGAAATAAAACCTTACCATTATAGTTTATCGACCATAGGTGGTTTCATGTATATGCCTGTGTCGCAAACAAATACAGTTACAATTAGTCAAGTTTTTCGCTATAAAAACTGGACTTTTTACGGCGGTGCTGGAACCGATTTAAAACGCTTATATCCATATATAGGCATTAATTACACACTAAAACAAACACAATGGTAGAATGTATTCGTCCTCGTTTATACGGGGATACAATTAAATGGGCAGAAATAATTGAATCGGTTAGAGCGATAGGGTTAGACGAGTCGCTTAAATTGTTTGAAGAAACGAGCCGACTTAAAGATGCTAATGTTACGTTCGACACACAAAACAATACCCTTACTTCATCTAAAAGTGAACGCATTAAAAACTTAGACGATTTAATACTACTTACTAATTTAGATACCGATAAATGGGAAGTGGAACGCCACACCGTTAATTCGTGGGAACAAAACTCAGTTGAAAGGGGCTTAGTTACCTTATACCAAGTTAAAGCGTTTTTGCGTTTGCGTGGTTTAGAAGCACCCGACCAAACGTGGACTACTAAATGGTTAAATGCGTTAGTTAAAGATATACCGAAACTACAACCAATTAAGTTGGGTAGTAACACTAACCAACCACTCGTTGTGGTTATTTCCGATTTGCATATCGGCGCTATAATGCAAGGCGACCGTTTAATTGAGGATTACAATGTAAATATTTGCGTCGAAAAGCTAGAACAAATAGCGAGTTACGTTAACGCAAAAAAACAACCCGTTTATATTGTTATGTTAGGCGATATTATCGAATCATTTACGGGCAAGAACAAACAAGATACATGGAAACAAATTGAATTGCATGGCGCAAAAGCGGCGCTTACAGCTTTCGATGTATTATGGCATTTCCTTTCATCGTTACATTCACTTAAAGGAATGTATTTAATCGGCGGCAATCACGATAGAATAACCGACGACAAAAAAGACGATAACCAAAGCCAAGTAATGGAACTACTATATGGTATGTTCAAACGAATGACTACGGTTAATGTTGAATACGACCCGCTTATTTTAACGCCAATGATAGACGACATACAATATCTGTTTATGCACGGCGACAAATTAATAAAGAAAAAAAATGCGGCGGAAATTGTTTTAGACTACGGCGAACAAACTTTATTTAACCTATTAGTTTCGGGACATTTACATAGTCGTATAGTACGCCAAGACAAATTACGCTTCCGTGATATAACCGTGCCAAGTATTGTAACGGGTAGTAATTACGAAATGAGTAAGAATTGGAATAGTTTGTCGGGTTTTATTACAATCGAATCGTTAGACGGTAAACCAATTATAACCGATATTCCTCTATAATTTGGAATTGTCACAAAAATTTACTATATTTGTGACAGTATATACTTAAAAATTTAATAATAACATATATGTTAAAAAATAAACAACTTTCAAAACCAGCCGCCGCCGACAACACTCGAACAGCTAAACCTAAAAAAGTAGCGACGGCTCAAAAACAAAAAGACAATTTATCTACATCAGTAAAAAAGAAAAACGCTTCTAATAAGAAAGGTTGTTAATTGTGGGAGTACCGAAAAAGAAAAAACCAACAAGTGGTCTAGGAAAAGCAATACAGTCAGTTCAACGTTTTTTTGGTAGCGATGCTTCCGATTTAAAAACATTTAACCCTACTAGCATATTACCTACGGTT
>Ga0102814_10002666_pt1 | contig 12031 bp, 8 predicted proteins | sample ColrivemetaGS741_FD_79112 | JGI IMG/M metagenome (GOLD analysis project Ga0102814, IMG submission 79112) | Estuarine microbial communities from the Columbia River estuary - Flood tide ETM metaG S.741 | ecosystem: Environmental > Aquatic > Marine > Intertidal zone > Estuary | place: USA: Columbia... | reverse complement strand
TCCACCAAAACTAAAAATCATATCTGAATTATTCCCTTCTCCATTAACGACAACAGCATCAAAGTCATATTTTATTTCTGAAGGTTCGTTAGCATTCCAAGGTGAATCACTAACCTTTTTCCAATTACTACCGTTATTACTAATCCAAATATCCATTGGGTTTGCAGGATTGATACCATTATCTGGTCCAAGTCCAAAACCACCAAATAGAACAAGTCTGTTTTGTGCAACTACTACCTGATGTCCAGGTCTCGCAACCCAAGGAGCATCATCAGTAACTAACTCCCAGTCTACACCATTTTGAGTTCGCCAAACATCGTTAAAGTATGGAGGGTCAAGACATGGTGGTTGTTCTGTTGGAGGATAATTTGGATCGAAAGGACAAGTAAATCCTTCTTCACCACCAATCATGTACATATAGTTGTCCTTAACTACTGCAATACCTCCCGCTCGTTCGGCCCAAGGTGCATGTTCTGTAACTCGTTCCCATTCTATTCCATTTGTAGATTTCCAGATATCGTTGTAATAGATTCTTGCTGGACCTTGAGGTGTTATCGAAGAATCATCATTAACAGATCCACCCATGACATAAATTTCGTTATTAAAAACAACTGCACTTAATCCAGCACGAGCACTCCATCCAGCATTTTCCGTCATATTTGTCCAATTTGTGCCATCTTCACTTCGCCAAACGTCATTAAAAAAATCAGATTTAGAGAAAAAAGGAGGTAAATCTGGAATGCCAGGATTTTCAACTATATTGAAGTTTTGACCACCAATGATATACATGAAATCTCCTTTGCTAACGGCTTGAAAATATGCTCGCGCTGGCCAATGAGAACTATCATCAGTTTGTAAAATGTTGTCCCAAGAATCCCCATAGTCTTCACTTTTCCATGCATCACCCCAAATAAAACTAGCTCCTGGAACTGGAAATGGAAACAATGCGGGATCTAATGGAGTTCTTCCTCCAAATAAAAAAAATTGATCTTGATGATTTAAAACTTGAAGTCCAGCTCGTGGACTCCAATTCGCATTATTGTTAACTTCTTCCCAAGACCAGTGTTTGAAATTATTTCTATTATTGCCATTATTGTTTCCTCTTTGAGCATGCAAAGAAATACTAAATACAAATAATAAACATATAATAATTGATTCTGAATTGAGTAAACTTCTTTTAAAAATAGAACTTTTCATCTATGAGTTTTTAAAAAGTAGATAGGCTAGAAAGAAATGAAGCACGATTAAATTATATAAAATTATCCTTTAAAAAAATTCAAATAGACAAAGGGTAAATTAATTTGATTAAATGTGCCATTAATTCAAAAAACGGATAAAGTGAACCACCTTCAGCGGATTAAACTGAGCATAGCAATAATTATTGCAATTCCTTTTATAGCATAGGCTGAAATAATTTTTTAAGTGGCTCAAAATTTTCCGTTTTCAGTGGTTCACTTTGACCGCCCTATCCAATTATAGACTACTTCTTGATTTTTTGATAACTTTGTACAATTAAAATCAAGTTAAATCAAAGCACAAGTTACCTATGCGTTTACCTGTTTTTGAAAATATTTAGTAACTATATGATTGTTAGTATAGTACAAGGCGTGTCGTTGTTCTGTCATCCCGACTAAGAGGGTGTCAATGGATACCAATAACTGGTTAATTTTATGAAAATCAAGTATTTGTATTTTATTTAATTGGCTTTAAAATCAATTATCAGGTTACCTATTCTGTTACCTAAAACGTTACGAAATTATTCGCTTTTTTGGTTGTTGATCACAATTATAATATTAAACCGTTCAATTCTAACTACTTTGAATTACCACGAACTGTTTTTAAACTAAATGGAGTTCTTTATTTTATATTACAGATGTTATATCGAAAGCAGTTTAAGTTGAATTATATTTCTCATTAAATCTTTAACCATGTATTATTTGAGATTGTCAAATTAAATTTTGGACTAGTCAATGCTTCTAAAATTTAATATTAATTAAACCGGTTTCATATTTTTAATAATCAATTTATTGCATTTAGAATTGATGCTTTTTATATTTAATTTGATATTCCTAATTAAAACCTTATTTTTATTAATTCATCAATTATTTTAGAAAATGAGTTTCTAAAATTGCCCAAAAAAAGTAGGGGACAAGTAGCTGCTTTTTCATTATGGGACTTTATTAGAGATGAGGATTTATTAAATTTTTATGCCATATTTGAATTAATAAGTGATGAAGAAAATCCAGGCGAAGCTAGATATAGTATTAACCATTAAGAATCCCGAAAATATTCAACTTTTTCATGTTCAAAATATGAGGAATCATCTCATGGGAAGTATAAAATATCTTTCAACAGGAAAAACGGCATTACATTCCACATGGGTATTAGATAATATTTTAAAAAAATAATAACAAGATTTAAAAACCAGATTAATGTTAAACAGTAGTATAGACAAAGCAACAGGATTCGAAAAGCGATTCGAAAAAATAGGCACGGTAGTTTACGAAAACTCAACCTTGGCATCCAAAGATGTTGCTAAAGAAATATCAGACCTGATTAGAGTTAAACAAGCTCAAAAACAACCTTGTATTTTGGGATTGGCAACGGGGTCTTCACCAAAAGGGTTATATGCAGAATTGGTGCGTATGCACAAGGAAGAAGGTTTGAGTTTTAAAAACGTCATATCATTTAATCTAGATGAATACTATCCTATGGAGCCAGATTCTGTAAATAGTTATGTTCGTTTTATGAAAGAGCAATTATTTAATCATGTAGATATATTGACAGAAAACTATCATGTACCAGATGGTCTATTATCCAAAGAAGCCATTGCCGATTATTGTGATGCATACGAAGCAAAAATTGAAGCATTAGGCGGAATCGATTTACAAGTTTTGGGTATTGGAGGCAACGGTCACATCGGGTTTAACGAATCTGGCTCACTTCAAAATTCAAAAACACGATTAGTGGCTTTGGATCATATCACAAGAGTAGCAGCCAGTAGCGATTTTTCAGGTTTGGAAAATACTCCTAGAACTGCTATTACGTTAGGTGTTAAAAAAATAATGGAGGCTAAAAGAGTCATTCTTTTGGCATGGGGAGAACGAAAGTCCAACATTATCAAAGCCTCGACAGAAAGTGAAGTAACAAGTCGTGTACCTGCATCGTATTTACAAGAACACAACAACGCCACTTTTATTTTAGATCAAGCCGCAGCGTCAAAACTGACAAGAATTGATACGCCGTGGTTAGTTGAAAAAATTTCATGGACAGATAAACTTATTAGAAAAGCTGTTTTAAGTTTAGCACTTCATTTAAAGAAACCAATTTTAATGTTAACGGATGATGATTATATTGAAAATGGTATGAGTGATTTATTGGCAGATTCCGGACCAGCTTATGATATTAATATAAAAATATTCAACAAGCTGCAAAACACAATCACAGGTTGGCCAGGGGGAAAACCCAACGCCGATGATAGCAAGCGTCCTGAACGCGCAGAACCAGCAAGAAAACGAGTTATTATATTTAGTCCACACCCTGATGATGATATCATAAGTATGGGAGGTACTTTAAGGAGATTACATGAACAAGGACATGAAGTGCATATTGGTTATCAAACCTCTGGAAATATAGCCGTAGCAGATGATGAAGCACTTCGTTTTGCAAGTTTTGTATGCGATTACAATGAAAAGTTTGGGATAAAAAGTGTTGAGGCTGAAATGATTTATAAAAAAGCGGTAACATTTTTGAAAAACAAAAAATCAAGTGAAATAGATACCGAAGAAGTGAGGTTTATAAAAGGTTTAATTAGAAAGGGAGAAGCAAGAGCTACCTGCCATTTTATAGGTATTCCAGATGAGCAAATCCATTTTATGGAACTGCCTTTTTATGAAACTGGTGCTATTAAAAAAAATCCAATAGGAGTAGCCGATGTAAAAATAACTTCAGATTTAATAGAAAAAATAAAACCACATCAAATATACGCCGCAGGAGATTTAGCAGATCCACATGGTACCCACAAAGTATGCTTAGATGCTATTTTTACAGCTGTTAAAGAATTAAAGCCTAAAAAGTATATGAAAGACTGTTGGGTTTGGTTATACAGAGGGGCATGGCAAGAATGGGGTATTGATGAAATAGAAATGGCAGTACCAATGGGCCCAGATCAAGTACTGGAAAAACGAAAAGGTATTTTTAAGCACCAATCACAAAAAGATGGCGTAGTATTTCAAGGTACTGATAGTAGAGAATTTTGGCAACGCGCAGAAGATAGAAATCAAGAAACGGCTGATTTGTATGATGAGCTAGGGTTGTCTCATTATGCAGCAATGGAAGCCTTTGTGAGATGGTATTATTAATAACCATAAGCCATGATAAAATGGATTCATTGCAAAATAAATTAGAATAAAAGATAGAAATTTTTAATTCTCATGTATTACATTTTCATTTTAAAAAGGTAGAAACTATTAAGACTATTGGTATTTATGAAAGGTTGATTAATTGGGTTACAGGGGAATTTGATTTGTACCTTAAAAGTGAATCAGACATTCTGTAAGTGCATTTTCCCAATGGGTGGCTTAGTATTAGAGAAAATAAGAAAGAACTAATAAAAATTAAAGTTGAAGGAAAATTAAAAATATTATTTGCAACAAGGGTTTATTAGGATTATTTAAATCTTGTCATCCGTATTAATTTAATTTTCCAGAATTCTTATTTTTCTTTATACACATTAGCAAGTCATTGGTCTTATTAAATTTCTGTACCTTTGTTTTTATTCGATTTAATGGCACCTCAAGACATTCATTACCAAAAATATTTAATAGCCCTGACAAAATCGTCATTCTTAAAGGATTCCAGTAGGGAGTCTCTAGAAGAGCTTTTAAACCAAATGTCGGAGGAACTTTGGAAAACGAAAAACTTTAAAAGTAGTTTGGAAGTAAGTTCCACATTTTATTTCATAGTTTCTGGTAAGCTTAAAGTATTCAAATCTAATCCAGAATCAGGCAGGGAACATACCGTATTTGTATTGTCTAAGGGAGATGTTTTCGATGTGCTTTCTTTGTTAGATTCCAAACCGCACGATGTTTATTGGGAAGCTTTAGACCAATTGGTCGTGTTAAAAATTCCAATGGATCAAATGCGATTATGGATTAATAAGTATCCTGTGATGCACAAAGCCATTTTGTATTATTTAGGAGACCGTATGAGACAACTCATGGATGTCGCCACCGATGTTACATTACACAGTACTTTAGTTCGATTAGCTGCTTTACTACTTAAAAATATAAATGGTAAAACTAATAAATTACAATTAATTAATAATCTGCCCAATGATGAGATTGCGAGCTTAATTGGTACTACGAGATCTGTTGTGAGTAGGCATATTCAAGAATTAAAACGATGCGGAGCCATTTCGGTGAGTCGAAAAAAAATAAATGTGAAAAATCTAAAAATACTTCTGGATATAGCTGAAGAAAAATATCTTTCCTGATTATTTAAAATTAGAGTGATTATTAAATTAAATATAGCTCGAGTGGTACCTAGGTAGCTGTTCTATCAATTATAACTACTTATATTTCAAAAGTTGCAGTAAACTGCATTTTTCCCTCATTCCTTACAAAAATATTCATCGTTTTAATTTTTTGAATATTACCATGGCACAAAGCCCGAGGTTAATGTATTATTTTATTGGGATAAGCCTAAAATAACAAGATCAACTATTAACCTGAAAAGAATATTCAAATAAAAATGTATCTAAAACTTAAGAAGTTATTCACTTGGCAGAAATCTAATGTTAATTCATTGACAATTAACTCTTTTAGTGCAAAGTTTCCAAATGCAAAACACGTGTTGTGGGAACAGGTTGATGTTTCGAGGTGGCAAGTGCATTTCTCTTTGAAAAAGAATAAATACTCGGCTTTATTTAATCATTATGGCGAATGGATGGAAACTGTTTCTGTTGTTACTTTGGATAAAACCCCAGAGCCAATAAAACATAATTTTCAAAAAAAATTTAACAAGGAAGGAATTCTACAAATTCATCATTTTCAATCTCCTAATAAAAGTCTTTATGAAATGAAATGGTACAATGGTATATATGTAGTTAAACTGCTATATGACATCACTGGAAAAATCGTTGGTCGGGTCATAACGTAATAACTTAAAATCCTATTTTAGAATAGGTTAAATGGTTGTAAAACCAAATTATTAATCTTAACTTACAAATTATACACTTTATCAAATAAATGACAGAAGAATTAACTAAGTCGCAAGAACTCTTAAATAGAAGAAAAGAGGTTGTGGCAAACGGCGTTGGTGTGTTCAATTCCGCTACGGTAAAAGAAGCTAAAGGAGCCATTATTATTGATGTCGATGGGCGAGAGCTTATTGATTTTGCCGGAGGCATTGGGGTTGTAAACGCAGGACACTGTCCCGAACCTGTAGTAGCGGCCATAAGGGAACAAGCGGGCAAATATCTACATACTAGCTTTAATGTGGTTACTTATGAGCCCTATATAGAATTGTGTGAGGAATTGATTAAAATTTTGCCTCATGGGGAAAAAACGAAGGTTATGTTAGTAAGCACAGGGGCAGAAGCGGTAGAGAATGCTATAAAAATTGCTAGACAAGCTACGAAACGACCTGCTGTTATTTGTTATACAGGAGCCTATCATGGACGTACAATGATGGCCATGACATTAACTAGTAAGATAAGCTATAAATATGATTGTGGGCCATTTGCTCCGGAAGTATATAGGCTTCCATTTCCCAATGTTTACCGATATAAAGGGACTAGGAGTGAATCTGCCTTTGTTAAAGATGAACTGAAAAGATTGCGAGAAAGCGCTCTTAATTTGGTTGACGTAAAAAACGTCGCCGCTATTATAATAGAACCGATACAAGGTGAAGGTGGGTTTAACCCAATGCCACAAAAATATTTGGAAGGACTTAGAGCATTTTGTGACGAGCATGGCATTATGCTCATTATGGATGAAGTACAGAGCGGTTTCTGCAGAACAGGGCATTGGGCAAGTTGGCAACATTATGGCGTACAGCCCGATATAAGCACCTATGCTAAATCAATGGGGTCAGGTCTTCCTATAGCAGCAGTCGTGGGTCGTGCTGAGGTAATGGATGCAGCTGCTCCAGGGTCTATTGGTGGTACTTATATTGGTAGCCCCGTTTGTTGTGCTGCGGCTTTAGCTACCATCAAATACATGAAGAAGATTCGTCTTAATCAAAAAGCCAAGTTAGTAGGCGCTACGATTAAAGGGCGTTTAAAAGATTTGAAGAAGGTGTGTCCTGAAATTGGTGATGTAAGAGGAATTGGTGCCATGATTGCCATTGAGTTTGTAAAAAACAATGACCCGAGTCAACCAGATGCTGATTTATGTTCAAAGATTGTGCAGGGCTGTTCAGAAAACGGTTTAATCATGTTAAGTGCAGGAACACATAAAAACATTATAAGAATACTTTCACCATTAGTAATAACCCCAGAGCAATTAGATATGGGTATGACAATTTTAGAAAACGAAATTAAAAAAGCTACAAAAAAATAATTATGAGACCATTCGCAATTGCAGGAATTCAAATGAAAGTGTCAGCCGTCGCTTCCAACGTGGAAATGATGAAGTTGAAAATTGATATAACAATGAATCTTTATCCATGGATTGAGATGATTATGTTTAGTGAACTTTGTGCTTATGGCCCTTTGACTCATACAGCACAACCCATTCCTAATAATTTTGAAGCGGAAATGCAGGCCAAAGCAAAACAATATGGTATATGGTTGCTACCAGGCTCCATATTTGAAAAAAGTGAAGGTAAAATTTTCAATACGGCAACGGTTATAAATCCAAAAGGAGAAATAGTAACGCGATACCGAAAAATGTTTCCTTTTTATCCATATGAAACAGGAGTAACGCCAGGACAGGAATATTGCGTGTTCGATGTGCCTAATGTCGCAAGGTTTGGGGTTTCAATTTGTTATGATATGTGGTTTCCAGAAACTATCAGAACACTTGCTACTATGGGAGCAGAAGTTATTATGCACCCTACCATGTCGGGAACTATAGATCGCGATATTGAATTATCGATTGTTAGAGCGATGGCGTCTGTTAACCAATGTTATTTCTTTGATGTAAATGGTTTGGACACAGGTGGTTGCGGACGGTCTATTGTTTGCGGACCGGATGGTCGTATTTTACATCAGTCAGAAGGCACCGAAGAAATCATACCACTTGAATTAAATATTGAAAGGGCTAAGAGAAGTCGTGAATTAGGTATATTACGCTTAGGGCAACCTCTTAAAAGTTTTCGAGATCATTTAAAATCAGGTCATTTTGGTATTTATCAACCTAATATCCCAACACCATATCTGGATTCATTAGGGCCATTGATTAAACCTACTCGACTTGACAAAATTACAGAATTAAAAATCAAAGAAAATACTTTAGAGCATCAAAGCTCACCTATCCACTATAAAGGGGATGGTCTAATTTAAAACAAAAAATATGGGTGGAATTCCAATGAATAAAAATAGTAAGACAATAGCAAACAAAAATTATGTGAGTTGGTTTGAAATACCTGCAATTGATTTTCAACGAGCAGTCTATTTCTATAATCATATTTTTAGTTTTGAAATGATACAAAACATAACAGATGTTAATTCGATTGCCTTTTTTCCTGCAACATCGGGCATTGGTGGTGCCGTAATAGCGGGTCCTAATTCGATCCCATCAGATAAAGGACCATTAATCTATTTAAATGGAGGAAAAGATCTCAGTATTGTACTAGCTAAAGTAGAAGATGCAGGCGGACGCATAGTAATGCCAAAAACGCTTATTAGTGAAGATGATGGCTATTTTGCAATATTTATAGATTCACAGGGAAACAAACTAGCCTTGCATTCAAAAAATTAAACGTGATTAATAAAAAAACAAAAAGTGCTCCTTATTATAACATCGGACAGCTTCGGGTTGATTTTTGGAACAAACTAAAAATGGAAACTTCTGAACTGACTCGCTGCAATAAAGGGTCTGAGAATGAAAAAGCACATAAACTAAATATAAAGGAGTTAATAAAGGATTTAAAAGTAGTAGAGTGCTTTTTCGCATTCCCAGGAAAAGATCGCTTACAAAAACTTGAAAATGCCTTTTCCAGTCATGAATATGCCTCCCTATCTCATTTGGTAGCTGAAACTACAAGACAATTGTTAGGCGACAGTTATAAAAGCAAACCTGACTTGGTTGATTTTGATGAACAAAACTCGGAGTCTTTAGAAGATTATGAGCAACATACTAATATTAGAAAAAATCATTTTGAGGTTTTGTTTGTGGACAATATTTCCAAAGAGGAAGAATATAAATTGAAGCATAATTTAAGGAATCTACAGACTCCTAATGATAAGTTTAGTTATGGGGTTGTAGTGCAACGTTCTTTTCAGGATGCCATGATTACATTACTTTTTAATCATAATATCCAGGCAGTTGTGGTGCGTTACGCCCCACCTTACCATTCAAAGTTAATTACACCGCTTATAAAACCATATATTGAAGAAGTTACAAAACTCGATTTTTCATCAAGACCAGAAACCGATCTCGGTCCAATTATTGGTGAGTTAATAAAAGAATTAAGGCCCGAATTAGATACTTATTATGTTACGGACTCTTCACTTGGACATCTAAAAGACAATACCATTACAGGTTTCAGACGTATATTTTATCAATCTGAAGATATTCAGGAACTTCATCTAACTATTATGCATGGTATTACCGAGCGTTATGAAACACCATTCTTTTCGGCTTTGGTAGAATATAGTCAAAAGCCAACGGGGGTCTTTCATGCTATGCCTATTTCTCGTGGAAATTCTGTTTTTAAATCGAGATGGATCCATGATTTTGGCGATTTTTATGGGCGTAATATGTTTTTGGCTGAAACATCGGCAACCACAGGCGGACTTGATTCCCTATTGCAGCCAACAGGGCCGCTAAAATTAGCCCAAGAAATGGCTCGTGATGCTTATGGGTCTTTAAACACCTATTTCGTTACCAATGGAACTTCAACAGCAAATAAAATAGTGATGCAGGCGTTGGTTAAACCTGGAGATGTAGTTCTTATTGATAGAGATTGTCATAAATCACATCATTATGGATTGGTTTTGGCTGGTGCTTACCCGGTATATTTGGATTCCTACCCAATAGAGGAATATTCTATGTATGGCGCTGTTCCTTTAGAACAAATTAAAAGGAAGTTACTGCTATTAAAAGAAGCAGGAAGATTGGATAAGGTGAAAATGTTACTCTTAACCAATTGTACTTTCGATGGTCTTGTATATAATGTAGAGCGCGTAATGCAGGAAATTCTTGCTATTAAACCAGACATGGTTTTTTTATGGGATGAAGCTTGGTTTGCCTTTGCAGGATTTGCTTATAACTATAGACAACGTACCGGCATGTTCACTGCAAACAAGCTTTATGAAAAATATAAGAGTACTAATTATAGAAAACAGTACAATGAACACATAAAAGGACTAAATAATGGCGACCAATCATTATTACCAGATCCAGATAAGGTTCGAATACGGGTATACGCGACCCAAAGTACCCATAAAACTTTAAGTAGTTTTAGACAAGGATCTATGATTCATATTTGGGATGAAGAATTCCGGAGAAAAACAGAAAACACCTTTCTGGAAGCATATATGACTCACACGTCTACATCACCAAACTACCAAATGTTAGCATCTTTAGATGTTGGCAGGCGCCAAGTGCAATTGGAAGGATTTGAATTGGTTGAAAAGAGTATTGAAATGGCCATGGTTCTAAGAGCTAAGGTGAATGATAATGCTCAATTAAGTAAATATTTTGATGTTTTGACTGTGCATGATTTCATTCCAGATAAATTTCGTCAAACAGGACTAAAGGAATATTACACCAAACTAGAAGGCTGGAACCGTATGGATGAAGCTTGGGAGCAAGACGAATTTGTTCTAGACCCAACAAAAATCACCCTATATATTGGAAAAACTGGGGTTGATGGTGATACTTTTAAAAATAAATATTTAATGGATAAATTCAATATCCAAATAAATAAGACGTCTCGTAATACGGTGTTATTCATGACGAATATTGGAACCACCAGAGGCAGTATCACTTATCTTATCAATGCACTTCTAAAAATTGCAGATGAACTGGACGATGAGTTAAAGGCATTAAATAATAAGGAAAGAGAAATTAGAGATAAAAGAATACATTCATTAACAAAAGAAGTACCACCATTGCCAGATTTTAGTTATTTCCATCACTCATTCCAAGCAGTTCCCGGAGTTCCCGGAGGTAATTTAAGAGAAGCTTATTTCTTGGCTTATGATGAGGAAAATTATGAATATATACCTTTAAACGAGTGTTTGTCCATAATGGGGACCGGAAGAAACCTTGTAGCTTCAACCTTTGTAATTCCGTATCCACCAGGTTTCCCGGTGTTAGTGCCCGGGCAAGTGGTAAGCGAAGAAATAATTAATTTTATGACAGTGTTGGATGTAAGTGAAATACATGGATACCGTTCAGATTTGGGTTTAAGAGTATTCAAAGAAAAGGTATTGGACAGACATAAAATTACAACTTCAATGGGTGCTATGCCTATTGTTAATACTAAAAAATAATTAATTTAATCATTGACAAATATATAAATGGCAACTAAAAAAACAATAGTAACAAAAAAAGTAACCAAGCCAATTGCTAAAAAAGCAACACCAGTAAAAAAGGTAGCTAAAAAAGAAGTGCTTAATGGCGTTCCAGATATAAGACGATTCTTTTATAAAAACGAAACACCTCTTTATTTTATAAGTGCTACGAATTTCAATATGCTTGGTGCTGATGAATGGATAAAAGGATTTAAATTTATCTGTCATATCGAATGTTTTGATGGTCTGCATCCAAATGTGTTTTCTCCAAAGGAAGAAATTCCGCACGATGACTTCACATGTATTGAAGACATTAATAACTACCTACTTCAACATCCAGAAGTT
>Ga0102814_10002665_pt1 | contig 12032 bp, 12 predicted proteins | sample ColrivemetaGS741_FD_79112 | JGI IMG/M metagenome (GOLD analysis project Ga0102814, IMG submission 79112) | Estuarine microbial communities from the Columbia River estuary - Flood tide ETM metaG S.741 | ecosystem: Environmental > Aquatic > Marine > Intertidal zone > Estuary | place: USA... | reverse complement strand
GTAGCCGCACCATCTGATCTTCTGTCAGCCAGTAAAGATTGCTCATCGTACCCCCAAATCATTGGTGGTCGTGAATCATGACGACAAACCAGCATCAAGGCATTTAATGGGTTCTGACCCTAGGCTGACCTTTTTACATTGCGCGGCATTAGTCACGCTGGCTTATTGCTATCGCTCAATGTACCGCGCTTCGTGGTCCACTGTGAGGTAGTTTTCTGCCATCTATGCGTTATTTGCGAAGGGCCGCTTTGGAACGTTGGCAGGACTTGTGTCAAGTGAGCTGGTTAGATTGTCGCTTTCTTGTCGTATGCATGCCGCGCAGCATCAATCATGGCGAGATTTTCCAGTGCCCAATAGCCCAAGGCACTGACGGGCTCTCGGAATGACTGACCCATATCAGTTAAGTTGTATTCAACTTTTGGCGGAATTGTTGGGTGATAGGTTCGGTTCACAAGGCCGTCGCGTTCCAACTCTTTAAGGGTCAGGCTGAGCATCCGTTGCGAGATGCCCAGATTGCGCTTGAGTTCATTAAACCGCAGCGTCCCGTATTGGGCCAATGAGATCACAACAAGCACGCTCCACCGATCGCCAACACGCGACAGCACTTCGTTGATGCGTTTGCAATCCGGGCATTGTTTGTCGTCCAGCATGGCGGTTCCTTTTTTGTGACCGAGGTTCAGAAATGTGCCTTCTTGCAACATCATACAGTACTCAATAGATAGTTAGTTACAAATATATACCGCCCTAATGGGGCGCTTACAATAGGATCAGGCATATGACCGCGAAACCACTCAACGATCTTTTGAACTGGCGCTACGCCACAAAGAAGATGGACCCGTCCAAAGCTGTCCCGCAGGACAAGGTTGATGCGATTATTGAGGCGATCCGCATGTCCCCGACATCCAGTGGCACGCAACCATTCGAGTTGCTTGTTGTGACCAATCCCGACATTCGCAGCAAGATTGCTGAGGCTGCTGGCGGGCAAGCGCAGATCACTGATGGATCGCATCTGTTGGTCTTTGCGGCTTGGGATAATTACACGGTTGAACGTATCGACAACGTCGTCGACCTCAATGTAGCGGCACGTGGCGACCTACCCATGCTGCACGCCTATTACGACAATCTGAAGTCCAATTACCTGCCTCGTGAGGCGGAGGTCAATTACGCACATGCCGCGCGCCAAGCCTACATCGCATTGGGTATTGCACTGGTCGCCGCCGCCGAGCAAGAGGTCGACAGCACGCCGATGGAAGGCTTTGATCCTGATGCCGTGGACAAAATCCTTGGCCTGAAAGAGCGCGGTTTGCGGTCGGTTGTGTTGCTACCTCTTGGCTACCGCGACGAGGGCAGTGATTGGTTGCTGCCAATGGGCAAAGTACGCAAGTCCCGCGACACCATCGTCACTGAGGTCAACTAATATGAGCATTCTACGCAAGCTTTTCCGCGCGACACCGATACCTACAACCGATGGTGCGTTCAGCCCGTCCCCGTTGGCAATCAAACTGGGCACATCGACCACCACGGATTACGATGGTGGGGCTTATGCCAAACCTTACGTGGGCCCAAAAAATCGCGTGCTGATGATCTGCACCGAAGAACGCAACATGGCGATGGTCAACGGCAAAAAGTTCTCTACGGGCAACCATCCAGTCGAGATGGGCTTGCCTATGCTTCATCTCATGAACGCGGGTTTTGAAATTGATATTGTGACGCCAACCGGCGCGCCTGTCGCGATCGAGGAATGGGCAATGCCTGCGGATGATGCAGACGTAAAAAGGCTTTATCGCGATCATGCTGATGCTTTTGCAAACCCTGGCAGTCTTGCGGATTTTGTTGCGCACAAGATGAATGATGGGGCACCTTATGCCGCCGTCTACATCCCTGGAGGCCATGGTGCGATGCTCGGGCTGCCCGACAATAAAGACGTCGGGAAAGTGCTGCACTGGGCGCATGAACGGGATCTTTTCACATTGGCGCTTTGTCACGGCCCTGCCGCGTTACTGTCCGCGAAGACTGAAAAAGGATTCCTGTATGACGGATACAAAATGACTGTGTTCCCAGATTCAGTCGACAAACAAACCCCCATGATCGGATACTTGCCAGGCCCGATGCCGTGGTGGGTGTGTGAGAAGTTGACTGCTCTGGGCGTGCGGATCACCAACACGAAAGCCGATGCGTCATGCCAAGTTGATCGTCGTCTGATTACGGGCGCGAGTCCCAAGGCAGCAAATGCTTTTGGCCGACTGGCAGCGGAAACTTTGCTGAAATAAGTGCTCAAGCTCGAAACTGATCGCAAGGCGCATAGCAGACACTCGTGCGCCTTGCAGCATCAGTCGGATTGGGCTCCGAACCGACATTAGCTGCTTTTGCACATCTTGTGATATAAAGCGCTGTCAACGTCTGGTTGACGTTGTGGGAGGGCATGGCGGATCGGAGGATCTATCATGCAAACACCGAACTTACCGGCCATTCGCGCACTTCGTCCCGCTTGGAACAAAGGTCGCATCGTCGGTCAAAAGCTCCCGCTGAAACCCAAACATGTCTGGGCCATCCGCGTTCGGCTCGAATTGGTCGAGAACCATCGCGATCTGGCTTTGTTCAATATGGCCATCGACAGCAAGTTGCGCGGCTGCGATCTCGTCCGGATGAAAGTCGTGGATGTCATGGCGTCTGGGCAGATCAAAGCCCGCGCATCCGTTCTGCAAAGCAAAACCCAAAAACCAGTTCGGTTTGAAATCTCGGAGGGCACACGGGCATCGGTCGCGACGTGGATGAAAGACCTGCGGATGGTCGGATCCGAATTTCTCTGGCCGGGGCGCTTCCACGAGCGCCTTCATATTTCAACGCGCCAGTATGCCCGTATCGTGCGGGACTGGGTGTCGTCGATTGGGCTGGAGGTCACCGCTTACGGCACTCATTCAATGCGACGCACAAATGTCACCCAGATCTATAAGAAGACGGGCAACCTGCGTGCCGTTCAGCTTCTGCTTGGTCACACCAAGATGGACAGTACAGTGCGATATCTTGGTGTTGAACTTGAAGACGCCTTGGCAATCGCGGAAGCTATTGAAATATAATCTAAATGGGCGGTTCAACATGGACGGCACTTAGCTGACATCCGCTCGACTACAACACACTGCGCTGCAGCTACGCTGATCTACTTCTAGCTGATCTTTACAGCAATTATATCACGTCATGGCGGTGCGATAGATCATAGCCGCAGCGATCTACATTAGCAGCGCGCCATGGAATGTCGAATTGAGACCGATCCGATCGCAAGCTGTTCAAGATGGCCATCGACAGCAAACTTTGCGGTTTTGATACATTTCGAGGACAGATCGACGCTTTCAATCAACAAACGAGAAAAATTCATGCCTGAAAAACGGGACACCCGTGCAGGGCAGCAAAGTCGTCTTCGATTGTGACGAGATTTGGAATTTGGTCGCCTCTGATGTCGCAGGGCTGTGTAAAAGTTTCCAGACACGATTGAGGTGCAGCATTGCCAACGGCTCTAGCGACGCTACCCGCCAAATAGATACCTGCCGACGGCATGTAGCCCAATGTCAACTCAAACAGCAATTGCCCAAGTAGACTTGCGTAGTTGTTCACAGCTTCCTTAGCTAGGAGGTGGTCGGTTTCCTTGAAAAGCCGGATGGCATCCTTGCCCTGCATTGACTGATCTGACGTAACTGCTTGGCAAAACTTAGTAAACCCACGACCAGAAAACAGGTATTCGACGGTTTGAAATTGGCACGCAGTGAGCTGTAAACGGTTCAGCATCTTCATAATCGACACCGGCATCGACATGTGTCCAGCTTCGGCCGCGAAGCAGTGAACCCCATCGTGCGTTTTCAACACCGGACTGACGTTGAAGCCGGTTCCGATGCCGATGATCAAGGCCTGGCGATTGCTGGCTGACGTACTTCCTCCGTCATGAACCACGCGCAGTTGAGCGGGATGAAATGCAGGAATCGCGTACCCCAGAGCTGATAAGTCATTCAGAAGAAACGCATTTTCACAGCCAAACGCCGCAATCAGATCCGCTCGTTCAATTATCCAATCGCGGTTGGTTAGTCTAGCACGATGACCATGGACCGGCCCTGCGACGGCGATTGCCATGTCCTTTAAGGAAACATCATGATCCGCGAGAAAAGCCGAGATCACTTTGTTCAGATGCGTCCATTGGTCATTCGCGAAACTACGCACAGAATTCCGGTCAATCACACCGTTATCGCATAGTGCCAAACGCGTGTTCGTGCCGCCAATGTCTCCTATCAACCTCATAGGCCAGTTTTCCTCGTTTGGTGTTTAAGATAAGGTGTTAGGGTTATGGCTTTGGCAGAATACGTATAGCTATCGATTTGTTGAGATTGCTTGACGAAAAGCTTCGAATGACGCTTTTGGCGTGCGTATCTGAGTCTCATAATCTACATGCACCAGCCCAAAGCGCTTTTCGTAACCATAGGCCCATTCATAGTTGTCCAAGAGCGACCAACCAAAATATCCTTGCATCGGCACGCCATCAGCGATGCAGCGTAAAACAGCCTGCAAATGGTCGTTGAAATATTTTACCCTGACAGGATCGTCACAGCGACCATTCTCGACACTGTCATCATTTGCCATGCCGTTTTCAGTGACCATCAACGGCAGATCTCCCGTGTAGTCGGCGTGTATCCGTTTGAGCAACATCTCTAGGCCTTGCGGATATATCTCCCACCCCATTTGGGTCTTTGGCAGCGGCCCTTCGACCCCGTCCAAATGCGGCCAAGGCTGATCGGGGGCCGCCTTGACGATGCCCCGTGTATAATAGTTGATGCCCAGCCAATCCATCGGCTGACTAATCAGCGCCATATCGTCCTCGTATCCGGCGGGCATGTGTTGGCCAACCGCGTCGATCATGTCGGCGGGGTAATGGCCCTTGAACAGGCTATCCATGAACCAGCGAGTGTGAATAGCGTCAAAGGTTTTGGTCGCGGCGATGTCTGCTGCGCTATTGGTCGCGGGTTCGCCGTGACCAAGATTAAGGACGATCCCGAGGTTGTCCTGACCGTGGTCGCGCAGAACCTGCATCGCGTTTCCATGGGCAAGCTGGATATGGTGCATAGCGCGCATAGCGGCGCGAATGTCGCGCAGGCCGGGGGCTTGCCCACCAAGGAAATGGGACAGCCACGCAACACACCATGGCTCGTTGATCGTGGCGACCCGTTCAACACGATCACCGATCCGTTCGATTACGGCGCGGGTCATATCGGCAAATCGCATCGGTGTTTCGCGATTGGCCCACCCACCAATGTCGGCCATCGCAGAGGGCAATTCCCAATGATACAGCGTCAGGTTTGGCTTGATCCCACGCTCTACAATCGCGTCGACCAATCGGTCGTAATAATCCAGACCTTCGGGGTTTACCGTTTTGCCATCGGGCATGACGCGCGCCCATGATGTGGAAAACCGGTAGCTGTCAAAGCCGCCAGATTGAATGATGTCGAGATCTTCCGCATAGCGGTGATAATGATCGCATGCGACTGACCCATCATTTGCGCCAGCTACATTGCCCGGCGTTGCGGCCCAAGTATCCCAATGGGACGAACCACAATTGCCGAATTTGCTGCCTTCAATCTGATAGGCGGCTGTTGCTGCACCAAACATGAAGCCTTCGGGAAAATCTTGACGGGTGAAAGTGAATGACATTGGTCTTCCTCAAATGCGCTGTTCGGAGGCGGTGTCAAACATTGACGCGCGGCTTGGATCCAGTCCGATTTCTAAAGTATCGCTAGCTTTGACGCGGGCGTTTCCATCCATGCGAATGCGCATCTGCAAGCCTGCAAGGTCGGCATAAACCAGCGTGTCCGATCCCATCGGCTCAACGAGATCTACCACAACTGATGTTGTGACCGGGGCCTTCGCGGCCAATTCTCCTGTGATGACATGTTCGGGACGGATCCCGACAGTGGTGTCACCCGATACGCCTTTGCTGGCAAAGTCGTAGTCGTCCATCGGCAAACGCAACGCGCCCGAAGTGAAGGTCATGCCGTCCAGCGTTCCACGCAGCAAGTTCATCGAGGGGCTACCGATAAAGTCCGCGACATATAGGTTCTGCGGTCGGTTATAAATCTCGTCTGGTGATCCCAACTGCATGATCTTGCCCCCCTTCATGATCGCAATTCGGTCGGCAAGCGTCATCGCCTCAACCTGATCATGGGTCACGTAGATCATCGTGTTTTGCAATTGCTGATGTAGTCGTTTCAGTTCGACCCGCAGGTCCGCCCGCAGCTTGGCGTCAAGGTTCGACAGCGGCTCGTCAAACAGGAAAACATCCACGTCACGCACCAGCGCGCGCCCGATGGCGACGCGCTGGCGTTGACCACCCGACAGGGCTCCGGGCTTGCGTTTGAGCAGCGGTTCAATCTGTAGGACATCTGCCGCGCGGGCGACCCTCTTAGCGATCTCGTCCTTCGGCATCTTGGCGTTTTTCAACCCAAACGACAGGTTTCCCTCAACTGTCATCTGCGGATACAGCGCGTAGGATTGGAAAACCATCCCGATGCCCCGCTCAGACGGCTGCGCCCATGTCACGTTCTCGCCACCGATAAAGATTTGCCCGTCGGTGATGTCCAGCAAGCCCGCGATGCAATTGAGCAGCGTAGACTTACCACATCCCGACGATCCTAACAGCACTAGGAACTCGCCTTTCTGAATGTCGAGATTCAGTTTTTGCAGAATTTTGACATCGCCAAAGTGCAGATCAAGATCACGGATCGCGACGGATGGAGTGTTTGTATCAAGCATAAGTTAGCCTTTCACAGCGCCAGCGGCGATGCCGCGTACAAAGAGTTTTCCAGAGACGAAATAGATCACAAGCGGGACAAGTCCCGTCAGCAACGTGGCTGCCATATTGACGTTATATTCCTTAACGCCTTGAACCGAATTCACGATGTTATTGAGCTGCACCGTCATCGGATACGTCGCCGGTTTCGTGTAGATGACGCCGAACAAAAAGTCGTTCCAAATGCCTGTTACTTGCAGGATCATCGCAACAACAAAGATCGGCAATGACATTGGTAGCAGCACCTTAAAGTAAATATCCCAAAAGCCCGCGCCATCGACACGTGCAGCTTTGAACAGCTCTTGTGGGATTGCGGCAAAGTGGTTGCGAAACAGCAGCGTCAGGATCGGCATGCCGAAGATTGTGTGAACCAGAACCAAGCCTCCGAGCGAGCCCATGAGGCCAATCTCGCGCAGCAGGATCACGATCGGGTATATCATGATCTGGTAGGGCACGAAGGCGCCAAGGATCAGGATCGTAAAGAATGCGTCTGAGCCCTTGAACTTCCAGTTTGCGAGCGCATAGCCATTCACGGAGGCGACGATGATCGACAGGATCACAGAGGGCACCAATATCTTGATCGAGTTAACGAACCCACGGCTTAGCCCGTCGCAATTAATGCCGGTGCAGGCTTGGGACCATGCTTTGACCCAAGGCTCGAATGTGATTTCCAATGGTGGGGCAAAGATGTTGCCCATACGGATCTCAGGCATTCCCTTGAGAGAGGTCACGACCATCACCCACAGCGGTAGCAGATAGTAGACGGACACAATCAAAAGCGTGCCATAGACGATTATATTGTTTCGTGAAAACGCGCGTTTTGGCTTCGTGCCACGCGGGCCGCTGGTAAGTAAATCATCCACGTTTTTTGCCTCCAAATTCGAGATAGGCCCAAGGGATTAAGATCACGACGACGGAGACCAACATCATAGTCGACGCAGCAAAGCCTTGGCCCAAGTTTTGTGCTCCGAACATGTAATCCATCACGTATTTTGCGGGAACTTCAGACGCGATGCCCGGGCCGCCTGATGTCTGTGCGACGACCAAATCATAGATCTTGATGATGCCCGCTGCGATGAGAACGAGGGCGGTGACAAAGACTGGACGCATCATTGGGATAATCACGCGGACGTAGGTTTTAACCGTACCGATCCCGTCTACGCGGGCGGCTTTCCAGATGTCTTCGTCAATGCCGCGCAAACCTGCGAGCAGGATCACCATGATCAGGCCAGTACCTTGCCATAGTCCTGCGATCAGCAGGCCGAACATGACGAGGTCAGGGTTATTGAGGGGATCGAATTGAAAGGATTCCCAGCCCCAACCGCGCACAACACCTTGCAGGCCAAAATCAGGGTTAAGAATCCACTGCCACGTCAGGCCCGTCACAATGAATGACAGAGCAAACGGGTATAGCAGGATGGTGCGGAAAGTATTTTCAAAACGTATTTTGCGGTCCAGAAGTGCCGCAAGTGTAAAGCTGATCACCAGTGTGAACACCAATGAAAACACGCCAAACATCGCGAGGTTCTCGATCGAGATCAGCCAACGACGCGTATTCCAGAGGCGCTCGTATTGGTCTAGCCCGACAAAGTTCCATTTCGGCAAAAGGCGCGAAGAGGTAAAGGAATAGGCGATGGTCCATAGTGACCCGCCCAAGAATACAACCACGGCTGTGAACACCATCGGGATCGAGGCGATCTTGGCGCTGAGGTTAGAAAAAATCTTGACTGGACGTTTGGCTGTTGGCGCGTTGCGCATGGTATCCCCCTTGTAAATAAGGGGCCGCCTTTCGGTAAGCGGCCCCTTAATAGTTATACTTATTCAGCGTTCTCGATGATGCTGACATAGGCTGCCTGCGCGTCGGCCGCGGACATGTCAGTTGCCCAGAACTCGGACATCAGATCGTTGATCTGCTGGTCGGAGTCCGCGTCAAATGTCTGACGGTTGGATGGCATGATGCCGCCGTCAGCCAGAATCTTCAGGCCCTTTTGCATGCAGTCGTTGGCCGCTGTCAGATCAATGTCACCGCGCACGGGCAAAGAGCCTTTTGCGAGGTTGAAATCGACCTGCATTTCTTTGGAGATTAGCAAGGACGCCAGTTCCAATTGCGCGGCTTTGGTGGCTTCATCTTCGACGAGTGGGAAGTAGAAAGCGTCGCCTCCTGTATCGAGAATTTCGTTCATGCCCATACCTGGCAAGCAAGAGTAATCCTGACCGGCAATTTCGCCAGCGACTTGGAATTCACCCTGTGCCCAGTCGCCCATGATTTGGCCGCCTGCAGTGTCTTGGATCACCATGTTTGTCGCGATGTTCCAGTCTTGGACTTTGGAATCGCGCGCAAGCTCGCGTGCCGTAGCAACCGCTTGAAACGCACGAGTCCATGCCTCGCTCTTGGCTTCTTCTGCGTCTTTGTCTCCGGTCACTTTGAGGAAGCTATCAACACCCACTACACCCAGAGTCAAAGCGCCAAATGCGATGGACTGCTGCCAGCCCTGCTGACCCATGGCGAGAGGGACGATGCCAGCTTCTTTCAGCTTGGCAGAACTTGCAACGAACTCGTCCCAGTTTGTTGGAACTGGCAAACCAGCTTTTTCAAATGCACCGTGGCTGACCCACAACCACTGAGCGGAGTGGATGTTCATCGGCACGCAATAGACGCGGCCATCAACTGTGCAGCTGTCCAGAAGGGACACAGGGTGCACGATGTCGCGCCAGCCTCCAGCCTCTGCCAGATCAGTCAGGTCAGTCATCATGCCTGCTTCGATAAGCTCTTGCGCTTGACGACCGTGGTTCAACTGAGTTGCACCCATTGGGTCACCACCGATGATCCGGCTGATGATCGCAGGGATGGATGTACCACCACCGCCAGCAATCGCGCCATCGATCCATGTGTTGTCTGTCTTGGCGTTAAACGCCTCTGCAATCTTGGTGACTGCGGCAGCTTCACCACCAGATGTCCACCAATGTGTAACCTCAAGCTCGGCGGCTGAAGCGGATGTCGCGGCCAGTAGGGCTACGGATGACAATAGTTTTGTTGTGATCTTCACGATTCTGTTCTCCCTGATCTAAATCGTTATAGGTAAAACTAGAACGATTTAGATTTGATTCTCAACGACAATTCCCTAAAGTTTAGAAAACCACCTGAAGCCTGAGGAAAACATGCCTAAACCAACGCTAAAAACAATCGCGGCCCTAAGCGGTATGGCAGTCCCAACTGTCTCTCGCGCGTTAAGCGATGCGCCTGATATCAGCGCCGCGACCAAGGCAAAGGTCCGTAAAATCGCGGATGACATCGGGTATGTGCCAAACCGCGCTGGAGTCCGGCTGCGCACCGGGCGCACCAATGTGATCAGTCTAGTCATGTCCACCGAAAACGAAATCATGAACATGACCGCGCGTTTGACGGCATCCATTGCCAATGGCCTCCGTGGCACGCCTTACCATCTAAATTTGACACACTTTTTTCCTGGTGATGATCCGATGGTACCGATAAGATATATTGTAGAAACGGGTGCTGCTGACGCGGTCATCTTCAATGCCGTGCAACCAGACGATCCACGTGTTGAATACCTCGTCGCAAAAGGATTTCCGTTTGCGATGCACGGTCGATCACAGCTAACAGAGAGGCAGGCAAATTTCGATTACGACAATGACGCTTTTGCGCAATTGGCGGTCGAGACTCTTGCGGCGCGAAGCAGGAGCAATCTTCTCCTGATCCCACCACCAATCAATCAGTTTTACAGTCAGGAGATCGTAAAAGGGGCCAAAGCAGCCTGTAGTCGCAATAAAATTCGCTTGATCATTGCCGAGGGTGTGACCAGCGACAGCACGATCGACGAGGTGTTAGGATTCACTGCGAGTGTATTGGTTTCAAATCCTGACATTGATGGAATTTTGACGGCCGCACCAAACGCGGCGATGGCGGCAACAGCTGGCCTAGAAAAAGTCGGACGCACAATTGGTCAGGACATCGATCTAGTCGCAAAAGACGCCATCACTTTTCTGAAGCTGTTTCGCAAAGAGATGATCATCATTCGCGAAGATGTAGCCCTAGCCGGAGAATTCCTGGCAAAATCTGCCATACATGCGATCCGATCTCCTTTAGAGCCCCGAATGCGTTACTTGGATACGCCTTCAAGGATATTCAGATCGTAGGCTGTTTGTTTCTATAAAGTTGCAACCTAGATTTCACGACCCTTCGCCCAAAGTGAATGTCAGCTTTAGAATTTTCCAGACGTGAGACCTGCGCCCGCAGCGAAAGTCTGGTTTCCGCCCTTCATGTAGAAATGTGCATGGCGCAGCATTTGTCACTTCGGGGTTTTTGCTGCAGTTCACTGCGATTGGCACCAATGTCCGCACCAGCTTAATTCCTCCTCCGCCGCAAAAAAATTAGCTGCCGCCATACCCCCGCCCGACCACCCGCGAAGGGTAGCCGGACGGGGGGGATGTTTGGGGATCACAACGCCAGCTCTTTAGGCACTCTGACCTTCTCGACGATCTCCCGCTTCTGGGCGTCACTGATCCCCGCCGAGTAGAGCCCATAGGTCAGCTTATTGGCGGACCTTGCTGCGTGATGGCCCACCAGACTTGCGGTGAAGTGCTCCGGGACACCTGTGCGCTCACACTGTGTGATGAACCACTTGCGGGTGGAGTGGAAGACAGTGCCATGAAGCTCTGCATGACGTTTTCGTAGATAGGCATAGCGCTTCACGACCTTGTCCACGCTGAGGTGCGGGAACAGTCTGCCAGACTTCGGCAGTACCGTGTCCAACAGATCCTCCAGCAGCCCATGCAGTGGCACCTCCCGCTCAGCTGCCTTGGACTTCAGCAAGCGGACCCTATTGGGCCTAATACTGACAAACCTCCCCAGGTTCCCCTTGGCTGTGACGTCCTCAGCCATGAGCCCACAGAGCTCGCCGGAGCGCATACCTGTGAGGAGCCCGAAGAGGAGGGCACTGTTCAGGATCCTGTCCTTGGCACTGAGGAGGATATTCACCTGTGCGTCCGTCAGCATCCCATGGGGATGTACCTCTGGCCTGTCTTTGACCTTGAGGGCTTTCCAGGGGTTGGCCTGAAGCTCCCCTTCGCCAACACACCAGTCAAGGAACTGGGACCTCTGCTTGAGGATACGGGCCTGGGTCTGGGGTGCCAGGGTAATGCCCTCGTGCTCCTGAGCGAGACGTGCTAGGTCAACCAACCCAGCGTCCTT
>Ga0102814_10002664_pt1 | contig 12036 bp, 13 predicted proteins | sample ColrivemetaGS741_FD_79112 | JGI IMG/M metagenome (GOLD analysis project Ga0102814, IMG submission 79112) | Estuarine microbial communities from the Columbia River estuary - Flood tide ETM metaG S.741 | ecosystem: Environmental > Aquatic > Marine > Intertidal zone > Estuary | place: USA... | reverse complement strand
GCTACCTCGCTCTTCTTAATTTTTCTGTAAATAAAAGAATTGAAAACATTACGTTTTGCAAAACGAGTCAATTTATCAGATTGGCATATCTTTATATATAATGCTTTATTTACACCAAAAAATTCATAGGTATTGCCATCTAAAAATGTCATTTCTAGAACCAAACCTTTATGTTGCCAATCCATAATAGGACTATTAATGGTTTCGTTATAGTCTTCTAAATTAGCAGCTTTTGTTTCTGGTGCTATACTAACCAAAAAATGATAGCCATCAATTATTTGACGACTCATTAATTCTGCCTCAATTGCTTTTTCGTCACCTTTTTGAAACTTATCAGGATGCCACTCTTTAACTAAATTTCTGTAAGTGGTTTTAAGTTGTTTAAGGTCAATTTCTTTTTCAACACTAAACAATTTTTTGTATTCGTTAATACGTTTCATAATAGGCTTTTTTCTAAATAAGGCGCGAAGATACTATTTTTAATAGATTGATAAACAACAGTTTTCATAAATATATTTATTCTTTTTACTATGCTGCTTTTTTATAGCTTTGCAACTTTAAAAATTTATTATGATTTCAATTGATAATTTAGCGGTAGAATTTGGCGGAAGCGCCTTATTTAGTGAGGTATCCTTCACCATTAACGAAAATGATAAAATTGCCCTTATGGGTAAAAATGGAGCAGGAAAATCTACTATGATGAAGATTATTGCAGGTGTTCAAAAAGCATCCCGCGGGCATGTGCGTTATCCAAAAGATGTGATTATTGCTTATTTACCACAGCATTTATTAACGGAAGATAGCTGCACTGTTTTTGAAGAAGCTTCAAAAGCGTTTCAGCATGTTTTTGTTATGCGTGATGAAATGGATCGTTTAAATAAAGAATTGGAAACCAGAACCGATTACGAATCGGATGAATACATGGGTATTATTGAAAAGGTATCCGACTTAGGAGAAAAATATTATGCTTTAGAAGATGTAAATTATGATGCGGAAGTAGAAAAAGCATTAGGTGGTTTAGGATTTAAACGCGATGATTTTACGAGATTAACCAGTGAATTTAGTGGTGGATACCGTATGCGTATTGAGTTGGCTAAAATATTACTGCAAAAACCAGATTTAATTTTATTAGATGAGCCTACAAATCATATTGATATTGAATCGGTAATTTGGTTAGAAGACTTTTTATTGAACAAAGCTAAAGCAGTTATGGTAATATCGCATGATAAAGCCTTTATTGATAACATTACCAATAGAACCATTGAGGTAACTATGGGGCGTATTTACGATTATAAAGCTAACTATTCACATTATTTACAATTACGTGAAGACAGGCGTGCACACCAAATAAAAGCTTACAGCGAACAACAAAAATTTATTGCCGATAATATGTTGTTTATAGAGCGTTTTAAAGGAACCTATTCTAAAACTAATCAGGTGACTTCTCGCGAACGTATGCTTGAAAAATTAGAAATTATTGAAATTGATGAGGTAGATACTTCTGCTTTGAAATTGCGTTTTCCACCATCACAGCGTTCGGGCGATTATCCTGTAACAGTAAAGGATTTGACAAAAACTTACGACGAACATGTGGTGTTTAAAAACGCCAATATGTCTATTTCCAGAGGTGAGAAGGTATCGTTTGTGGGAAGAAATGGGGAAGGAAAATCGACCATGATAAAAGCCATTATGGGTGAAATAGATTTTGATGGGAAATGTGCATTGGGACATAATGTAAAGGTTGGTTATTTTGCACAAAATCAAGCGTCGTTGCTCGACGAAAACTTAACCATTTTCCAAACGGTTGATGAAGTTGCCATGGGAGATATCCGAACCCAAATTAAATCAATTCTAGGAGGGTTTATGTTTAGAGGTGATGATATCGATAAAAAAGTAAGTATGCTTTCTGGAGGTGAAAAAACCCGATTAGCCATGGTGAAACTCCTTCTAGAACCGGTTAACTTGCTTATTCTGGATGAGCCAACTAACCACCTTGATTTAAAATCGAAAGACGTGCTAAAAGAAGCTTTATTATCTTTTGACGGAACTTTAATTTTAGTATCTCACGACCGTGATTTTCTACAAGGACTTTCTCAAAAGGTATTTGAATTTAAAGACCAACGTGTTATCGAGCACTTTGAAACTATTGATGATTTTTTGGTTAGAAACCGCATTGAAAATTTAAAACAGATAGATTTAAAGAAATAAGATTTTCATTAAAAATATATGGTGTAACGTGTAATAATCAAAAAACTAATCGTAAATTCACGATAAGAAATGAAAAGAAGTTTAGAGCATATTGAATATGATGAAAATACCGAGGCTTTAGCAAAATTTGCTAAAGCTTTAGGGCACCCTACACGTGTTTTAATTTTAAAACATTTAGAAAATCAATCCTGTTGTTTTACTGGCGATTTAGTAGATGTATTGCCAATTGCTCAATCAACAGTGTCTCAACATTTAAAAGAGTTGAAAAATGCAGGTTTAATTCAAGGTGAACTAGAATCACCTAAAATAAAGTATTGTATCAATCAAGAGAATTGGAAATTAGCTAAATCGTTATTCCATACGTTTTTCGATTGATATATTTTTTAGTAATCAAATCGCCTATTTGCGATAAACAAATATTAGTAATGACTACAAAAATTCAAGTATTAGGAACAGGATGTTCAAAATGTAAAACCATGACTTCCATCGTTGAATCTGTTGTTAAAGAAAATAATCTTAACGCAACTATTGAAAAAGTTGAGGATATTATGGATATAATCACTTTTAATGTTATGACTACTCCTGCATTAGTGATAGATGGAATAGTAACTATAAAAGGTAGAGTACCATCAAAGAAAGAAGTATTGGATTTACTAAATTCCAATGCACATAAACCTGAAAGTAACTCAAGCGGAAATTGCCGTTCATAAGTTGGATGTTGTTAAATAGCATAATATGTTCGATTGGATTCAGCAGATTGCAGATTGGTTGGTATATGATGTTTTGGGAATGCAACCCGAAAATCATTTAGCCGAAGCTTTGAACTTTTTTATTTACGATTCTACAAAAATTTTAATACTTCTTTTTGTGGTTATCTTTTTTATGGGAATCGTAAATAGTTACTTTCCAATAGATAAGGTTAAAAACTTTTTATCTCGCAAGAAACTATATGGTTTAGAATACCTTATGGCGAGTTTGTTTGGTGTGGTTACACCGTTTTGCTCGTGCTCGTCAGTTCCATTATTTATAGGTTTTGTAAGGGGGGGAATTCCTTTAGGAGTCACTTTTGCGTTTTTAATCACTTCGCCGTTAGTAAATGAAGTGGCAATAGGCTTATTTGTAGGCTTGTTTGGTGTTAAAACAACTATTATTTATGTTGTAAGTGGCATTTTATTAGGGACCATTTCGGGCGTAATTCTTCAAAAGTTAAAACTAGAAAATTATTTAACGCCATGGGTGAAAGATGTTTTAGCATCTGCCCAAAGAGAACAAGATATTTTTCTTCAAGAAAAGCAAACTTTTAAACAACGGTTGCCAATAATTTGGGACGAGGTGCTTAAAATACTTAAGGGGGTTTTGCCTTATGTACTAATTGGAATCGCTATTGGTGGCTTCATGCACGGTTATATTCCCGAAGGCTTTTTTGAAAAGTATATGGATAAAGATAATCTCTTTGCAGTTCCAATCGCAACTATAGTAGCAGTTCCCATGTATTCCAATGCTGCGGGAATACTACCCGTAGTTCAGGTATTAGTTACAAAAGGGATTCCTTTAGGTACCGCCATTGCATTCATGATGGGCGTTGTGGGATTATCATTACCAGAAGCTATGCTTCTTAAAAAAGTAATGACATTAAAATTAATAGGTATATTCTTCGGAGTAGTAACGATATGTATCATAATATCGGGTTACTTATTTAATATGATTTTATAATTTAAAACAAATAAAAAATGAAACAATTTAAATTCTTATCAGTTCTTGCTTTTAGTTTAATTCTAACATCTTGTAATGGACAAGATAAATCTAAGAAAGCTACAAAAGATGAAACTATTACTAAAATAGAAGTTATCGATTTTCATTCTACACACAGGTGTATGACTTGTAATGCTATTGAAGCGAATACTAAATATACTCTTGATACTTATTTTGCAAAAGAAGTTAAGGAAGGTAAAATTACATTTCAAGTTATTAATGTAGATAAAAAGGAAAACCAAAAACTTGCAGAATCATTTGAAGCTTCAGGGACTGCTCTTTATTTAAATGTTATAAGCGGTGGCATTGAAAAACATATCGACTTAACAAATTTTGCTTTTTTGAAAGGAAATGAACAGGAAGCATTTGCCAAGGAGTTGAAACTAAAAATTGAAAACGAATTAAAACTTCTTTAATGGATTATTTGCAATCGCTATTAGAAAGTTCTAACGTGCCTTTTATATCCGCCTTTGTATTAGGGCTAATGACAGCAATTAGCCCTTGTCCGCTAACAACAAATATCACAGCTACAGCTTATATTTCCAAAAACATTTCAAGCAAAAAAAAAGTACTTTTAAGTGGGTTAATATATTCATTTGGTAGGGCATTTAGTTATACTACCATTGGTTTAATACTTTATTATGGTGCGAGTAAATTTCATATCGCACGCTTTTTTAATCAAAATGGTGAAAAATATTTAGGACCAATACTTATTATTTTAGGGCTAATAATGCTCAATATTATCAGACTTAATTTTTTAGGACGATTTAATTTTCCAGATAAGATTTCAGAAAAATTTAAAACAAAAAGTTTGTTAGGAGCTTTTTTTATTGGTGTTGTATTTGCCTTAGCTTTTTGCCCCTATAGTGCTGCATTATTTTTTGGGATGCTTATACCTATAACAATATCGAGTGCAGATGGTCTTTACTTGCCAATTATTTTTGCGTTGGGCACAGGGCTTCCTGTTCTTTTATTCACCTATCTATTAGCTTTCACAGCAAATAGTGTAGGAGCTTTTTATACCAGAATAACTAAAATTGAAAAAGCAATGCGATATGTTGCGGGTATTGTATTTGTTTTAGCTGGACTTTATTATGTTTTAATCTTTAGTGAAATATTGAAGTAGCTAATTATTACTTTTGCGTCTTGATATGGTAAATTTAATGCAATTCAACAACAATAAACGTTACAACGATTACTCTTCTTTTATCAAGTCGCGTTTTTCTGAACGGGTTCAGAAAGTGTCTTTAAATACAGGTTTTACTTGCCCGAATCGAGATGGCACAAAAGGAGTAGGAGGTTGCACCTATTGCAATAACAATACATTTAGTCCTGATTATTGTAAACCAGATAAAAGTATTACACAGCAATTAGATGAAGGTATCGAATTCTTTGCTAAAAAATATAAAACACAGCAATATTTGGCCTATTTCCAGGCATACACCAATACATATGCCGACATAGATTTGGTAAAAGAATTGTACAAAGAAGCTATTGGTCATCCTAAAGTTATAGGATTGGTAATTGGTACACGACCAGATTGCATTAATAAAGACCTCATTGATTTTTTATCTGAATTATCGAATAAATATTATATTTCTTTAGAATTTGGAGTTGAAAGCACCCTAGACAGAACACTTAATATAATAAACCGCTGCCATTCGTTTGAAGAAACGGTTATGGCTTACGAGCTGTCAAAAAACAAAGGATTACATTTAGGAGCGCACCTCATTATAGGATTACCAGGAGAAACTAAGGAAGATATTTTAAATCATGCTATAGAAATTTCAAAATTACCAATCAATTCATTGAAACTTCATCAATTACAAGTTGTGAAACATACCATGATGGCAATTCAATTAAAGAAGAATCCTGAATTATTCAGCTTATTTTCGTTAGACGAGTATATAGACTTAATAACCGATTTTATCGCGCTTTTAAGACCAGATATCATTATTGAAAGGTTTATTAGTCAGTCGCCAATAAATCTATTAATTGCTCCGAAATGGAATGGATTAAAAAATTTTGAGATAGTTGATAAGATTGATAAAAAATTAGTAGAAAAAAATCTCTGGCAAGGAAAACATATTTCAAATTGAAAGCTTAGTAGTGTACAAATGGTGTTAAGTTTTGTTGTTTAATTTATATAACTATATGTAATGAGGATACTTTCAATTTAGTTTTAAACAGATTTCATTTAATATAGACTACATTAGCTAAAAATTAATGTCTATAGAATCTAAAGTAAGGCAAGTTGAGATTTTGTTTGAACGTCTCGATGTTGAAATTTCTAAATTTCAAGTCCATACAAATTTAAATTGTATAGCAGGCTGTGGTAAATGTTGCACCACACCAAATATTGATGCCTCTCCATTAGAATTTTTACCCTGGGCTTTTCATCTTTTTTTAAATGGTGAAGCAGAAAAAACGCTTATAGAGTTAAAAAACACAACTAAATCTGTTTGCTTTCTTTATCAACCACTTACAATATTGAATAATGATAAAGGACGTTGCGGAAACTATAAATACCGAGGTCTTATTTGTCGTCTTTTTGGATATGCAGGCAGTAGGGATAAGATTGGGCAATTAAGGTTGGCAACTTGTACGATTATAAAGGAAGGCCAAAACAGTAGTTATAAAAATGCTGACGAAGCAATTAGCAAAGGTCTTTACGTCCCTATTTTTACCGATTATTATATGAATCTTAATCAAATTGATTTTCAGCTTGGTAATATAGTATTACCAATCAATAAAGCATTAAAAGTAGCCATTGAAGAAGTCTTAAATTATTATATCTATAGACCATTACCTAGAGGATTTAAAAATGCATCATAGGTTTTTAATTGGCTTCATAAAATACAAATACCAAGTAAAATATTTTTAAATCAATTTATTGTATGCAATAAATTGATTAATTAAATAACACAGAAAGATTACAATAGCCACTCATGGGAAAAGAACCTTTACGTAAAGATAAAACCTGCCTTAACTGCAATTATACTGTTAAGGAACGCTTTTGCCCAAATTGTGGACAAGAAAACACAGAAACCCGTAAGAGTTTTTATCATATTTTTAGTCATTTTTTTAAAGATTTCACACATTATGATAATGCATTTTGGAGAACCATTTATAATTTGCTCTTCAAACCTGCTGCTTTATCTAAAGCCTATATGTCTGGAAAGCGTTTATACTATTTAGATCCTATCCGACTTTATATTTTTATAAGTTTCATTACGTTTTTTATAATTTCAGTTTTTCCAAACGAAATAGAGAAAATTAATATTCCTTCTGTAGAAAAATCGACAAGTCAGACTAATATTCCTTCAATAGATTCACTGCATATTGAAAGGAGAGGTATTGATGGATTAACAAAAATAGGTGTGCTGTCTCAAGATAACAACGACACAATTAAAAAGCTGCTAAAGGAAACTAAAGAGATTAATTCTAAAGGAATTATAAATTTAGGCTTTAAAAACATTAATGAATTAGATTCATTGCAAAAAAGTGGTGCCGAAAACATCAAGGTTAATTCAGCTAAAAATTACTTTCTTAAAAAGTGGCTTACAATAGAAGAAGAACTCACAGAAGAAGAGATATTTATGGAGTTTTCGGAGTCCTTTAGTCATAATTTCCCTAAGGTGTTGTTTATTTATATGCCCATATTTGCTTTTATTTTATGGCTTTTTAATAACAAAAAGAAGTATTATTATTTTGATCATGCCATATTTACACTTCACTATTTTTCTTTTCTTCTTGTAATGATATTAGTGGTCTTTTTTATAGATAAATTAAAGCCAATATTAAGTGTGTCTCCTATTTTGGGCTGGGTTCATTTTAGTTTGAAAACATTAGGCATTTTATTTATGTTTTATTATTTTTTTCCTGCCCACCGTCGTTTTTATGGAGATAAATTTTTTCTTTCTTTTGTTAAAAGTACTCTGGTGTATTTAATTAATTTGTTTGTTTTTAGTGTTATTTTGGTGTTGTTTAGTTTATATACTTATTTGAATTTAAATTAAGATTTGGTATTAGGTATCATTTTAATCAATGAATCTTAATTTCAGAATTAGGAGGAAAGAAAAAATGTTAAGTATAAATTTATAGTTTGTTTCAACTTCCTTGAAAAAGCAAACTATTTCTTTTTCAAAATTTAAATATCAATTTCCTAAAAAGATTTTAATACTGATTTAATGTGCGAAATTGATTATAATATGTGAATTTTGTAAACCTTCGCCGTTTAGTTGTAATGAGTTAAGTGATTAAAAGAACCATCTTTATATCAAAATAATTCAGTTACACCTAAATTCTAAAAAGATGACAAATACAATTGTTTCTATTATAAAAGATCAGTCAAACTGTTGCATCTGGAAAAACACAATCAGAGAAGTTAATCACACATCACTTCAAGTTAAGTGAGATTATAAAAACCTATGAAGTTTTTGGTAATGCTGCCATAGAAAAGGCTATGAAAGGGATATTAACGAATCAATAATTCGCTATAAAATAAATAATGAGGTGTTTTAGAAAAATAAAAGGCTTATCCATGTTAGCTCAATGAGTAAGTTCTTTTAAGGTTAATTTAAAATGACAGTTGCTTAACAATTTAAAAAAAAATAATGAAAAAATATTCCCTATTGCTAGCTATATCAGGTTTTGTAATGTCAATTTCGTTTTTGCAATGTAAAAAACCTGTAACTACCGAAGAAAAAGTAAAAACTCAAATAGAGAATACCATTTCAGTGGACACTTCAGAATCAAAAACAATTTTAAGTAGTATTGAATCAACAGTTATTGAAAAGTCAATAACTACAACAAGTGATAAGCTTAAACCTATTGTTGTTGATAAATCAAAACCCGCAACAAGTGATACTCCTAAGCCAATTATTGTTGATAAACCAGTGCCAATAACAACAGATAACCCTAAGCTAATTGTTGTTAAGCCACTGCCAACCACCACCGATAAACCTCAAGCAACAAGTGTAGATAAGTCGACAACATGGGTGTCTGCTGACTTTTCTCTGAAATCGGTGAAGGCAACAATCGAAGGAACTTCCACATTGCATAAATGGGTTTCCAAGATTACAATAATGGAAGGCAAAGGATTATTTCAATTAGAAGACCATATACCTGTATTAATAAAAAATGCTGAAATTAAAATGGCTGTGCAGGGTATTAAAAGTGAAAAGGGAGATAAAATGGATAACAAAACTTACGAAACCTTTAAGTTCGATGAGTATCCTTATATAACTTATTCATTCAGTAATGCAGTGATAAAAATAAATGATTCTAATGTTGTAAGCATGGAAGCGACAGGTACTCTTAGTATGGCCGGTGTGAGTAATCTGGATTCTATAACGGCAATTGGAAAAAAATTACCTAATGGTGATTTGCAACTAACAGTTTCCAAAATAATAAAGATGACAGACTTTAGCATGAAGCCTCCTGTCATGTTTCTTGGAACCATGAAAGTTGGAAACGAAATAACAGTTAACTTCGACTTCGTACTGCATACAATTAATAATTAACAAGCTGAATTGCTCGTTTGATATCCTATTATAAAAAAAAATAAATAATGAAAATTCAATTTAATACAGATAAAACCATTAACGGGGAAGAAAGAAATCAAGATTATTTTTCTTCTCAAATAGCCGAGGAACTAAATAGATATGAATCTTATATAACGAGAATAGAGGTTCATCTATCAGACGAAAACGGGAAAAAAGAAGGAAGGAATAACATATTATGTTTATTGGAAGCTAGAATTGAAGGCAGGAAACCAATGGCAGTTTCAAATCAGTCAGACACTATTGAACTAGCTGTATCGGGAGCTATTGATAAACTAAAAACCTCTTTAGATACCATATTAGGACGTATCCAAAATCATTAAAACAAAAAATGAAAACAAATAAAACTTAGGTATCTGGATGGATCATTCAACTGCCAATTTGATTGATTCAAATATTAAAAAAACGATCATACTATATCCTCAAAATTCACTTCTGACACAAAAGAGGAAGCATTGAATAGAAGTGAAAAAGGAATGCATAACAAACGACAACAAATGCATGAAGCCTTTTACAGAGAAATAGCAGATGAGATTTTGGAATATGATTATGTGCTCTTGTTTGGCCCTACAAATGCAAAAACTGAACTTCACAATTATTTGAATAAAGATTTACATTTTAAGGATATTCACATTGATATTGAAACAGCAGATAAAATGACGGATAATGAGCAAGACGCTTTTGTGAAAAAAAACATTTTGAAAATAAATAAAGAAGAACTTGAGGAAAAGAAAGAGCTAATTTCCAGCTATCAATTCTACGCTAACCGATTGCTTTATTGGGTAAACAGAAGGTCCAAATTGATTAAACACTGCTACATCGGCGGCATCATGTCCGAAGCCAATTGCTACATAACCACCTTTTGGTCCTGTTTGTGTCGCATCGAAGGTGTACCAACGCCCACCAACATAAGCTTCAAACCAAGCGTGCATATCCATAGGTTCTAATTTATATAAATAGCCTACCACCATACGCGCAGGTATACTGAGGCTTCGACATAAGGCAATACCTAAATGTGCTAAATCACGGCAAACACCAGATTGTTTGTAATTAACCTCGATGGCAGAAATTGGAAAATCACTACTGCCCGGAATATAACTTATGTTGTCTCGTAACCATTTTTCGATGGCGGCTACTTGATTATAACCTGGTGATTGGTCTGCGGTAATGGTCATAGCTAAATCGCTAAACCGATCTGATTCGCAATAGCGACTTGGTAACAAATAACTTAGTACATTATGTGGCAAATACTGTATTTCTACAAACGGTGCTTCTGGTTCGACATCGATCAACTCCGAAGTTTTAACATCAGCCTTAGTTTTAATTGAAAAAATACCCGGAGGTGCGACGAGACGTTGACAAAGGTTACCAAAATCGTCTGTAAATTCCACCACTGGAACATTTGGTTTTATTTTAAATTCATCACGCTCTACCCATTGCTGTGCACCACTTCTTGGACGTAACATGAGTATAAAAGGTGTTGGAACTTCTATTTCAAATTTCAATTTGCATCCAATTCGTAACCACATAGATTTAAGAAATTTAATAACTAATTTGACCCCAAAACTAAATGATTAAACGGAGACATTTAGATAGTTTTGTTTATTTGATTGGGTTATTAAGCAATATAATAGATAATAAGAGTTGGATGGTAATTTATTGAGTTATTATGGATTTAATCACCTTTTTTATTCCAATAGTTGCATTATCTGCAATTACAGTTAGATTTTGTTTACTACTCATGGAGGGTTTTGGATCAATAAAATAGATTGGAATGTTTTGTGGCACATAATGCATTAAACTCGCTGCTGGATATACTTGCATAGAAGTTCCAATAATGATTAACAGATTGGCAGTTTCACAGATTTCCACAGCTTTTTCAATCATGGGAACGTCTTCGCCAAACCAAACAATATGCGGGCGTAATTGATAGCCTTTTGCGCATTTATCGCCTAACACTAAATCGGTTTTCCAATCTAAAATGTCATTTCTATCAAAAGCACTTCTTACCTTAAGTAATTCTCCATGTAAATGAACAACATGATTACTTCCAGCGCGTTCATGTAAATCATCAACATTTTGAGTGATAACGCTGACTTTAAAATGGTTTTGAAGCTGTGCTAAATCAAAATGTGCCGTATTGGGTTCTACTTCAAATAGCTGTCTGCGTCTTTGATTGTAAAAGTCTAAAACAAGTTCTGGATTAGCAGCATAGCCTTCTGGTGTTGCTACTTCCATAACATCATGACCTTCCCACAAGCCATCAGCATCTCGAAAGGTTTTAATACCACTTTCTGCGCTCATACCTGCTCCAGTAAGTACAACTAAATGTTTCATTTTATAAAGATAATAACTTTAAGTCATTAAAAAGAAGTGGAGAGATGCCTTTTGAAACTGATTATTTTAAAAATAAATAAGGTAGAATGCTAAAATTTATCGCTCCCTCATTTTAAAAGTTATGAATTTACTAGATATTTTAAAATAAAAAGACAGCCTTCTCAGACAGTCTTAT
>Ga0102814_10002663_pt1 | contig 12037 bp, 9 predicted proteins | sample ColrivemetaGS741_FD_79112 | JGI IMG/M metagenome (GOLD analysis project Ga0102814, IMG submission 79112) | Estuarine microbial communities from the Columbia River estuary - Flood tide ETM metaG S.741 | ecosystem: Environmental > Aquatic > Marine > Intertidal zone > Estuary | place: USA: Columbia... | reverse complement strand
CTATATCAAAACCTCTTTCTTTAAGTCCAGATTGTAATGCATTCACATTTTCCCAAAGTTTATTTTTTAACTCAGGCATTGTTTTAAGCATTTCTAAACGCTTTCTAGCACCAACCACCAATTGCATTTGTAATGATTTTGCAAACATTTGAGAACGCAGATTATATTTTAAATAATCCATAATCTCTTTATCGCCAGCAATAAAAGCACCTGTTCCAGCCATTGATTTAGCAAATGTTGCAAAATACACATCTATTTCGTCCTGAACACCTTGCTCTTCGCCTGCACCTGCACCTGTTTTTCCTAAAGTTCCAAAACCATGTGCATCATCAACTAAAAACCTGAAATTATATTTCTTTTTAAGTGCTACAATTTCTTTTAGTCTTCCTTGTTCTCCACGCATTCCAAAAACACCTTCAGAGATAACTAAAATACCCCCTCCAGTTTGTTCAGCCATTTTAGTAGCTCTATCTAAGTTTTTTTCTAAACTTTCAACATCGTTATGCTTATATGTAAATCGTTTACCCATATGTAAACGCACACCGTCAATAATACACGCATGTGCATCAACATCATAAACAATAATGTCATTTTTATTTACTAAAGCGTCAATCGTAGACACCATACCTTGGTAACCAAAGTTTAACAAATATGCTGCCTCCTTACTAACAAATTCAGCTAATTCTTCCTGCAGTATTTCATGCAAACTTGTATGACCAGACATCATTCTCGCTCCCATTGGGTACGCTGAACCATAATCGGCAGCAGCTTGCGCATCTACCTTTCGAATTTCCGGATGATTTGCTAACCCCAAATAATCATTTATACTCCAAGTAATAACGTCTTTTCCTTGAAATTTCATTCTGTTAGATATCTGTCCTTCTAATTTAGGAAACACAAAATATCCTTCAGCCTGAGACGCCCATTTTCCTAACGGGCCTTTGTCTTTATAAATTTTTTCAAATAAATCTTTCATTTACTATAAATCTTATTGCTATTAAAATTAAGGTTAACTATTAACTGGAAGTGGCTTTAGAAGGAAACGAAAACACAGAATTGAGCCTTATTAATTTCAATGAAAGCTATTTTAGTTGTTAGTTAGTTGATGCAAAACTAAATATTTATATTGTTTGTACATAATTTTTATGGTTCAATTATTTGTTAAATAAAAAAAGAAATGACTTTTAGCTTACAAATAAATAAGTTATCTCTTATTATACTTACAAATTAATTATTTTATGTACTCAATCTTTTGGGCTGCGGCTTCATTAATGCTATCAAAGAATCCTTGTTCCTGCATCCATTTATCGCTATAAACTTTACTCATATAACGTGAACCATGATCTGGAAAAATAACAACCACATAATCACCTTCCTTAAATTCTTCTAAATCTCCAAGTTGTTTTACCCCTTGAATAGCTGCTCCGGAGGTATACCCAACGAACAAACCTTCTGTTCTGGCTAATTCTCTTGCTGTATGAGCACTTTCTTCATCGGTTACTTTAACAAATTTATCAATCACATCAAAATCTGTTGCCGTTGGAATTAAATTTTTACCTAACCCTTCAATTCTGTAAGGATAAATTTCTTTCTCATCAAACTCTCTCGTTTCATGGTATTTTTTAATTACCGAACCAAAAGCGTCGACACCTATTATTTTAATATTTGGATTTTGCTCTTTTAAAAATTTTGCTGTACCAGAAATAGTTCCTCCAGTACCACTACAAGCTACTAAGTGTGTGATTTTACCTTCAGTTTGCTTCCAAATTTCAGGACCTGTAGAGGCGTAATGGGCATCTATGTTAAGTTGATTAAAATACTGATTTATATAAACTGAGCCTTTAATTTCGCTGTGCAGTCTTTTGGCAACTTCATAATATGATCTGGGATCGTCTGCGCTTACATGTGCTGGACACACATAAACCTTCGCTCCCATAGTTTTTAGCATATCAATTTTATCAGCTGAAGATTTTGAACTAACCGCTAAAACACAATCATATCCTTTTATGATACTAACCATGGCAAGACTAAAACCTGTATTCCCAGAAGTTGTTTCAATAATAGTGTCACCAGGCCTTAAAATTCCTTTTTTTTCTGCCTCGTCTATAATATAAGTTGCTATTCTATCCTTTGAAGATTGACCCGGATTAAAAGATTCTACTTTTGCGTAAAAATCACCTTTGAATTTTGAAGCTATTTTATTAAGTCTGATAAGCGGAGTATTACCTACTAAATCCAATACATTATCAAAAACTTGATTTCTGTGTCTCATAAATGCTTTTTAGAAGCCACTGCAATAAAAACAAATAATATTTGTAGCTTAAAACCTGACAAAAGTAAAACTTTTTTTTTAGTTAACCATGTATTCCCTCTAATTCTAACAAAAACGCGTATTCTAAGGCCACTTCTTTTAAGCTTTCAAAACGTCCGGAAGCCCCGCCATGACCTGAATCCATATCCGTATGTAATAGTAATATATTAGAGTCCGTTTTTAATTCTCTTAGTTTAGCCACCCATTTAACTGGCTCCCAATATTGCACCTGAGAATCGTGCAAACCCGTTGTAACCAACATATTAGGATATGCTTTTGATTCAACATTGTCGTAGGGTGAATAAGATTTCATGTAATTATAAAACTCCAATTTATTAGGATTACCCCATTCATCATACTCCCCTGTTGTTAATGGAATAGAATCATCTAGCATGGTTGTAACCACATCTACAAATGGAACAGCCGCCAAAATACCACGATATAATTCTGGGTTCATATTTATTATGGCCCCCATTAACATACCTCCAGCAGACCCTCCGTAAGCATATAAATGTTTTTTAGAAGTGTATTTTTCCTTTATTAAAAACTTAGAACAATCAATAAAATCATAAAACGTATTGAGTTTATTTAACAATTTTCCGTTTTCATACCAATCGCGTCCGAGATACTCACCACCACGAACATGCGTTATAGCATAAATAAAACCACGATCTAACAAGCTTAACCGCACACTAGAAAATGATGGGTCTATGGTTGAACCATATGAACCGTAGGCATATTGCAATAATGGACTTGTTCCATCTAACTTAACGCCTTTTTTGTAAACCAGAGAAATTGGAACCTTTACCCCATCTCTGGCGGTGGCCCAAATACGTTTAGACTCATAATTTTCTTTATTAAACTTTCCGCCTAAAACTTCTTGTTCTTTTTTAATTTCACTCTTTTTCGTTCTTAAATTATAGTCTATAACAGAACTTGGTGAGGTCAAGGAATTATAAGAATAACGCAGTATATCACTATCAAAATCGGGATTATTACCAATATAAGTGGTGTAAGTCTCACTTTCAAAAGGTAAATAATAGTCTTCTTTACCATCCCAACTCATAACTCGTAAATTATTGAGTCCGTTTTCGCGTTCGTTTACGACTAAGTAATCTTTAAAAATTTCAATATCTTCTAATAAAACGTCTTTTCTGTGCGGAATAACATCTTTCCAAAATTTCTTTTCGGTTTTAGTTTCGCTGGTTTTTTGTAATTTAAAATTAGTTGCACCATCACCGTTTGCTATAATGTAAAAACTATTATCGTAATGCGCTATACTGTATTCTAAATCACGTTTACGCTTTTGAAATACCTTAAATTCGCCATCAGGCGTATCGGCATTTACAAAACGATATTCAGACGTCTGGGTGCTAGAAGAACCTATAATCATATATTTTTTTGACTTAGATTTATACACAAATGTGTTAAAGGTATCATCGTTTTCATGATAAACTTCTAAATCTTTTTTACCTGAATGCAATTTATGTTTGAAAATTTTATTTGAACGCAAAGTCACTTCATCTTTCACGCAATAAAACAAGGTTTTATTATCATTTGCCCAAGTAGAACTGCTTGTGGTATTCAAAATTTTATCTGAATAAATTTCACCAGTAACTAAATTTTTAATTTGAATGGTATATTGTCTCCTTCCAACCGTATCGGTTGAAAAACTTGCCATAGTGTTATCTGGACTTATGGATATACTTCCTAAATTGAAAAAAGCAAAACCTTTTGCCATGTCGTTACAATTGAAAATGATCTCTTCCGGTGCATCTAAAGATTCTTTCTTGCGAGAATATATGGGATAATCCTGTCCTTTTTCATATCTGGTAACATACCAATACCCATTATATTTATAAGGAACTGAGGTATCATCTTCCTTAATTCTGCCTTTCATTTCTTCAAACAAATCATTCTGAAAAGCTTCTGTATGCAGCATAACTTGCTTTGTATAGCCGTTTTCAGCATTCAAATAATCAATTACTTCAGGGTTTTCTTTATCGTTTAACCAATAATAATTGTCTATCCTAACATCTTTATGTTTAACTAGTTTTTTTGCTTTTTTAGTTGCTCGAGGTGCTATAATGGTGTTATTCAACGACATATTATTCTTAAATTAAGTGCGCAAAAATATAAAAATTAAATAGCTTTGCAGTGAATTATAAATTATAAAATTATGTTTGGAGATATGATGGGCATGATGGGGAAACTTAAAGAAACCCAGAGAAAGGTTGAAGAAACTAAAAAGCGCTTGGACACAGTTTTAATTGATGAAAAAAGCAGTGATAACAAACTTAAAATCACATTGACTGCCAATAGAAAAATTAAATCAATTGAAATTGATGACGCGTTGTTAAATAATAAAGAACAACTGGAAGATTACTTAATACTTACATTAAATAAAGCCATAGAAAAAGCCACAGAGGTAAACGAAACAGAACTTGCGGCTGTAGCAAAAGAAGGCATGCCTAATATTCCGGGTATGGATATGTTTAAATAAAAAAGAAGCTTTTCAGCTTCTTTTTTATTTAAAAATTAACCTGCAATTGTAACCTTAGCAAATTACCCTCTTGAAGATTATTTAATTTAACAGCATCTTCATATCTTCTTTTTGATATGGTGTAATCTGCAACAACTTCAAAATTTTTAAAAGGTTGATATTCAAATCCAATCTCTAAATCGTTCACTTCATAACTGCGTGCATCTAATTCATGTTTTTTACCACCTCTATATATTTGATATTTAATAAATGGTAAAATAACTTGTGCTTCTACTTTTAAATTATAAAAGGCTTGAATATAGCCACCGTGTAATGGCTTTTGTTCGATAGTATTATTTAATTTATTGAATTCTGGACCTGTACCTATGTTATATTCAGCTTGTATCCCAAAAGGTTGTGGATATAATACAACGCTTGCTGCTACTCTTTCATCTAAATATTCTTTATCGGTATTTACAATTACAGTGTTAGTTACACTAGGTAAAACGTATTTCCCTGTGTACCCTTGTATTCCAGCCTCGAGTATTTGACCGTTTTTAAATTCAAAAGGATACGAAACTCTGGCTACTATATGTTGATTATTGTTTGCTTCTGCTCTATTTGCTGTTTGACCATTATAAATACCAAAACCAAATACCCCATAGTCTCCAGAACCTTTAAGTCCGTCTTTTACTAATTTAGCAAACAGGTCTCTTTTCTCTTTTGGAGCCCAATAGAAAAATAATCCTAAATCCCTTTCATTTACAATAGCACTATTTATTGCATCATTTCTATCTAGTGATAATCTGTTTTGACTTGATTGCATGTTTTCAAACCCATAAGGAATCTTACTTTGACCAACTCGTAACCTGTATTCTTTATTAGAATCAAAGGCTAAATCAAAATATGCATCCCTTATTTGTAAAAAATTATTGCTCGTAGTTGAAGCAGATGAAGCAAAATCGGGCTGAATGTATATGTATATTCTATCGTGTACATTTCCAGAGAACACTAATCGACCTCTTCTAATAAATAACCCATTATTATTTCCCCACGATCTATCGCATTGCTCACAACCTAAATCTGGGTTTGTTTCAAGCAATCTATTATATCTTACTTGCATATAACCCCTTAAACTTATGGTTTCAAACCATTTTTTATCAGGTGTAATGGTCTTTTTTTCAGAAGCTTGAACATTCTCTGAAATTGTAATTGTTTGCGCCTGAACCATTAAAGAAAATATTAACAATAATACTAAAACACCATACTTGTTTATCATTTTATTTGTGTAAAAAATTTGTCAAAAATATTGTATTCAAGTAGACCAAATGTTATTGGAATGTTATTATTATGCTACTTAAAAAATTATTTTTTTTATACTATCCAATACTTCATTATGCATAGCATCGGTATAATCCAAATGCGTAACAATCCGTAATTTATTGGTTCCCATACCAATTATATGAATGTTTTTATCTTTTAGTTTTTGAATAAAATCCTTTTCATTCACGTCTTTATTTAGTTCGAAGATTACAATATTGGTTTCAATTGGTTCAACTGCCTTAATAATTGACAATTTAGATAGCTCCTCTCCTATTTCTTTTGCTTTTTTATGGTCTTCTAGCAATCTGTTCATATTATTATCTAAAGCATAAAGTCCCGCGGCGGCTAAATAACCCGCTTGTCGCATATTTCCACCAAAAACTTTTCGAATTCTAAGCGCATTTTTCATAATCGCTTCATCGCCAACTAAAACCGATCCGACCGGACAACCCAAACCTTTGCTTAAACACACAGATATGGTGTCGAAAACTTCTCCATATTGTTTCGGAGTTTCTTTTTTAACAACTAATGCATTCCATATTCTAGCACCATCTAAATGAAATCCTAAGTCCTTTTCATCGCAGACTTTTCTGATTTTTAAAATTTCATTAAAATCCCAACAAGAACCACCTCCTCTATTGGCTGTATTTTCAATTTCAACTAATCGCGTCGGACTGTAATAGTACGCATCGGGATTGATCGATTCTACAACCTGTTCAGCAGTAAACATCCCTCTATTACCATCAATTAATTTACATGAAACACCACTATTAAAAGAAGCCCCGCCAGATTCATAATTATAAATATGCGCATATTTATCGCAAATAACCTGATCACCAGGACTGGTATGGAGCTTGAGTGCGGTTTGGTTTGCCATTGTGCCACTAGGAAAAAACAAAGCGCTTGATTTGCCAAACATGTCGGCAATGCGAGTCTCTAATCGGTTAACGGTTTCATCTTCTCTAAAAACATCATCACCAACCTTGGCCTGCATCATGGCGTCCAACATGTCTTTTGATGGTTTTGTGACGGTATCACTTCTAAGGTCTATTATCATATCAAATAAATATACGTAAAGCTATTAAATTATATTAAGAATTGTTTTCTACTGCTTCTATAAATCTTATTTTTGTTCAAAATAAAATAAACCTATGATAACTTCCGATCAAATTAAAGATCTTAACACCCGCCTCGACAAACTTAGGCACTATCTTTGACGTAGATAGAAAACTTATTGAAATACAAAACGAAGAAGAAAAAACCTTCGACCCCAACTTCTGGAACGATGCCAAAGCAGCGGAAGCCATTATGAAATCACTCCGAGTTACTAAAAAATGGGTAGAAGACTATAACAACGCCAAAACACTTACCGAAGATTTAGAAGTCATTTACGAATTTTATAAAGAAGGAGAATCGACTGCTGAAGACGTTGAAAAACGATACGATAAGGCATTTAATTTACTTGAAGATATCGAATTTAGAAACATGCTTTCGGAAGAAGGCGATAGTTTAAGTGCCGTATTACAAATAACTGCCGGTGCTGGTGGTACCGAGAGTTGCGATTGGGCAAGTATGCTAATGCGCATGTACTTAATGTATGCTGAAAAAAGTGGATTTAAAGTAAAAGAACTCAACTTTCAAGAGGGTGATGTGGCAGGTATAAAAACCGTGACTATAGAGATTGAAGGCGATTTTGCTTTTGGTTGGCTAAAAGGAGAAAATGGTGTACATCGCTTAGTGCGTATTTCACCGTTTGATAGCAATGCGAAACGCCATACCAGTTTTGCATCGGTTTATGTCTATCCATTAGTGGATGACACCATTGAAATTGAAATTAATCCGGCCGATATTGAAATCACCACAGCTCGTTCTAGTGGCGCGGGCGGACAAAATGTAAATAAAGTTGAAACCAAAGTTCAGTTAACGCATAAACCAACCGGCATTCAAATTCAATGTTCAGAAACGCGTTCGCAACACGATAACCGCTCCAGAGCTTTACAAATGCTTAAATCTCAGCTCTATGAAATTGAACTGCAAAAGCAAATGGCACAACGTGATGATATTGAAGCAGGCAAAATGAAAATTGAATGGGGAAGTCAAATTCGTAATTACGTCATGCAACCTTACAAGTTAGTGAAAGATGTTAGAACAAGTCATGAAACCAGTAATGTGGATGCTGTGATGGATGGCTATATTGACCCATTTTTAAAAGCGTATTTAATGATGATGGGGCAAAAAGTTGAAGACAACAACACTTTATGAAGCAAATTGATACTATTATTTTTGACTTAGGTGGTGTTTTAATTGACTGGAATCCTGAATACGTTTTTTTAGATGCTTTTAATGGTGATAGAAAAAAAATGCAATGGTTTTTCGAAACTATTTGCACAAGTGATTGGAATGAAAATCAAGATGCTGGTTATCCTATAGCACAAGCTACACAAGATTTAGTTGAAAAATTCCCGGATTATGAACGTTATATTAGAATGTTCTATGGTGAATGGGAAAACATGTTAGGAGGAGCAATTGAAGGTACTGTTGATATTCTTGATGCACTAATTAAATCTCATAACTACAAAGTTGTTGCTTTAACCAACTGGAGTAACGAAACATTCCCTATCGCTCAAAAACGTTTTGAGTTTTTAAATTGGTTTGAAGGTATTGTTGTTTCTGGTGATGAAAAAACAAGAAAACCATTTAATGATATCTATGAAATTACTTTAAAAAGATTTAATATCATTCCTGAAAAATCAGTATTTATTGATGATAATTTAAGAAACATTGATACTGCCAATGCTTTAGGTATCAATGGAATACTTTTTAAAAATCCTGAAGAACTAATTCAACAATTAATAACCTATAATATTCACGTATCATGATAAAAATTCTTCATAATAACAGATGTAGTAAATCGCGTTGCGGGTTGGAACTTCTAGAAAAATCTGGGAAACCATTCGAAATAGTAAAATATCTTGAAGATACTTTAAGCACTAAAGAACTTAAAGAAATAGTTAAGCTTTTAGGTGTAAAACCAATTGATTTAGTTAGAAAAAACGAAGCTATCTGGAAAACGGAATTTAAAAATAGAACCTTAACCGATGACCAAATAATTGACGCCATGGTTGAAAACCCGAAATTAATTGAACGTCCCATTGTCATTAATGGCAAAAAGGCTGTCATAGGAAGACCTTCAGAATTAATTTTAGACATTCTTTAGTTTTGTTTAATGATTTTTGTAAATCATTTAACAAAAAATTAACCGTTATATATGATTCTTAGCGTAGTTTTGTTGTCAAATTAATAGTTTGGATCTATCATGCCATTTTATTTTTAACAAATATTTAACTATTAAAGCATTAAACCAAAAGGTGGCTTTTATGTCCAACTTGAAAACTATAGACTAACTAATGAAAAAATTAAACATAATTATTTTATTATTCTTTGCTTTAATTACCAGTAATATTGTAAACGCTGAGATAGTTAAAAACATAACAATAAAAGGGAAAGTTATTGATAAAGAAACCAAAGCCCCTTTAGAATATGCAACTGTAGCTTTTTTTAGTAAAAAAGAAAACAAAATAGTTGACGGTTGTATTACAGATGCCAATGGGGAATTTAGTATTAATGTTTCTAAAGACATTTACAATATTACCATTGAGTACATATCCTATAAAAAAATAACCATTTCAAATAAAACACTAGATTCCGATTTAGATCTTGGAGTGATATCATTAGAAATCGATTTTGAGTCTTTAGGAGAAGTAGAAATTATTGCCGAAAGGACTACGGTTGAACTTAAACTCGATAAAAAAATATATACCGTTGGTAAAGATTTAACGGTAAGAGGTGGAACAGTGAGTGATGTTTTAGATAACATTCCATCAGTTTCTGTTGATGTGGAAGGTAACGTTGCTTTAAGAGGAAATGATAACGTTAGAATTTTAATTAACGGAAAACCATCGGGCTTGGTTGGTCTAAACTCCACCGATGCACTACGACAACTACCCGCCGATGCTATTGAACGAGTTGAAGTAATCACCTCCCCTTCTGCAAGATACGATGCCGAAGGTACCGGAGGCATCTTAAATATCATCCTTAGACGTAGCAAACTACAAGGACTTAACGGCGCCATAACCTTAAATTCTGGTTTTCCTAAAACGGCTGGTGTTTCTGGAAATATTAATTACAGAACAGGAGATTTTAACTTTTTCAACACCACTGGTTACGATTACAGGGAGTCACCAGGTAAATCAACTACAGAAACAGAATATTTTAATGGTAGCGAACCAAGTACCTTTATAAACGAATACAGAGATTTTGATAGATTACGAAAAGGGTTAAGCACCAATACCGGTATGGAATGGTATATTAATGAAACTACTTCGTTAACAACATCTGTTGTATATCGTAATAGTGATAATACAAGCGAATCAACAAATACTATCAATGAACTTGATAGTAATGGAAATTTAATAAATCAGTCTTATCGATTCGATCCGGAGACAGAAAAGGATAAAACCATCCAATATTCTGTGAATTTAGACAAGCAATTTAATGGAAATTCAGAGCATAAATTATCATTCGATTTTCAATTTGAAAACAGCAATGAAGACGAGTTTTCTATAATTTCTCAAGATGGTGATGATGCGGAACGCGTACAAACTTTAGAAGCGCAAAAAAACATATTATTACAAACAGATTATGTTGTACCTATAGGCGAATCAAGTCAATTTGAATTAGGCTATAGAGGTAATTTTAATGAATTGGATACCGATTATAGTCTCGAATTTAATAATAACGGCACCTATATTTTAGATACAGACGTAAGTAATAATTTAATTTACCGAGAGTATATAAATGCTGTATACACACAATTTGGAAGCAAAGTAAAAGATAAATTCTCCTATTTATTAGGACTTCGTATGGAAGATTCAAGAATCACCATAAACCAAATAACAAGCAACGATTTTGAAAGAAAAACGTATTTAGGTCTTTTCCCTACTGTTAATTTGGGTTATGAATTTAGCGATAAACAAAGTTTAACCTTTGGTTATAATCGAAGAATAAGCCGACCACGATCACGTTTTATCAATCCATTTCCATCTCGTAGCAGTGCTACAAACCTATTTCAAGGAAATCCAGACATCAACCCTAGCTATTCTAATAAAGTAGATTTAGGATATTTAAATAGATTCGGAAAAATAGTATTAAATTCTTCTATTTATTATGAACATGCCACGGATGTTTTCACTTTTATATCAGAAGACACTGGCACTACAGCTATTGTAGGAGGTACCGAAGTTCCTGTGATACGAAGAACACCAATAAACTTAGCAACGAATGATCGTTTTGGGTTTGAATTTACAGTTACGTACAGACCAACAAAAAAATGGAACTTAAATGGAAACTTTAATTTATTTCAATCGAATACTAAGGGAGACTATGACGGGTCTAACTATGACGCCGAAAATTTAAGTTGGTTTGCGAGAATAAATAATAAATATACGCTTCCTGGTAAAATTGATTGGCAAACACGTATCTTCTACATGGGCCCAAGTGAAGATGCTCAAAATATTAGAAAAGGTATGTTTTCTACCGATTTAGCTTTCAGTAAAGATTTTTTTGGTGAAAGTGCTTCGTTAGCTTTTAATATAAGTGATTTGTTTAATAGTAGAAAAAGACAAATGGAATCTACTACACCTTCATTTTTTAGTGATAGTGAATTTCAATGGAGACAAAGAAGTTTTAACCTTTCATTTACCTATAGGTTTAATCAAAAGAAGAAACAAAACGGTGAGCGCGGTAATCAAAATGGCGGTGGAATGGATATGGATTTTGAAGGATAACCCACGAAAAATAAAGAAACCAAATAAAAAAGGGAAACTAATATTTAGCTTCCCTTTTTTTGTAAATTATAAATT